>OIXH01000494.1_pt1 | contig 48184 bp, 49 predicted proteins | sample 1587741 | NCBI WGS metagenome assembly OIXH01 (sample SAMEA3888916, study PRJEB22519) | human gut metagenome | biome: human gut; feature: human-associated habitat; material: faeces | place: Denmark | collected 2011 | reverse complement strand
AGGTCGCCTTGACCTTCGGCGTATAGGTGCCGGGGTCTTTCTCTGATACATAGAGTGAGCCGTCCTTGACCTTGGTTTGGACGCTGAACTGCGCTGCGTTGGTCAGCGTGTAGGTCAGCGTATGGCCGTCCGTATCTTCAAAGACATCTGTCAGCTTGATCTCCAGCAGGCTGCCGGCCACAACCTCACCGGTGGTGACGGCATCCGCCTTCACGGAAACGCAGGAATCCGCAGCCAGCGCCGGTATGACGCCGAATACGCCTGCCGACAGAACCAAAGTCAGTGCCAGCAGCAGAGATAGTATGCGTTTTCTCATATTTGTTTACCTCATCTATGCGTAGATTACATCCAGCGTGCGTAGAGCGTCATGTTGCTGCGCACCGGGTCTTTCTGTGTATCCCAAGGCTTGGTGAGCGCCTGATCTGCATACCAGCCGCCGAACACTGCGCCGGGCTTCGTGGGCGTCATGACTTCGCCAATGACGCTGCCTCGCTTCACGGAAACGGCCTCCAGCTCTGTGCCGCCGCTGGTCTCAAAGCGAACCTTCTTCTTGCCCAGCAGAGCCAGCAGAATCAGCAGCAGGGCCAGCAGGCCCACGCCACCGATGATCCACCAGGTGACGCTTCCTGCGGCGGCACCCTCGGCCCAGTTGGCGTAGAGGGTCATGTTGCCCTTAACGGTGTCCTTGTGGAAGTCCCACTTTTGGGTGCGGTCCAGGTCTCTGTACCACCCCTCCAGGTGGTAGCCCTCCCGGATGGGGTCCTCGGGCTTTTTCACCTTTTCACCGTACTGGACGGTCTGGGAGGGGACCTCCGTGCCGCCGTTGCTTTCAAAGGTAACGGTGCAGTCCGTGGTGACGATGACGGACACGCTATTATCCTTCACGGTGTATCCGGCCATGCCGTCCTGGGTGGAAACCAGGGTGTTGGTGGGGATAAGCTGCGACACACCCTTCGTGCCGATGACCTTCATCTGAAAGCTGCCGACTACCACCTCCGGCTCCCAAGCCTCGCCGCCCTTAAAGGACACGAAGTTCAGATAGAAGGCCCGCCCGCCGGTGCGGCGGCCTAAGTCGCTCCAGCGGATGCCGGGGGCGGTCATGACGCTGCCGTCCACCAGCTGGAGGAAGGTGTCGTCGTACTCGATCTCGGTCTGCATACCGTACATATCGGCGCTTTCCTGGGCATCGGTGCGCTTGAGCACCAGGGTCACGGTGATGGTCTCGCCGGTGGTGGCCCGCACCTCGTATGCACCGCCTACGGACAGGTCAAAATTGTAGCTGCGGCTCTCGTCCGTTTTGCCGCCCGTCTGCGAGGCAAAGGCTGCGGTGGGCAGCAGGCACAGCAGCAGACACAGGGCTGCCAATAGTGTAAAAATGCGTTTTCTCATGCTGTTCTCCTTCTCTCTCCGCCCGGTTGGGCCGTTTTTTGCCCGGCCTGGCCGGGGCGAAGTCCCCAAAGGGGGATAGCCTCCCCTCCCGCCGGGGAAGGGAGGCTGGCAGGACCTTACTTAAACTGATTCACGATGGCCACAGCGTCGGTGTGATCCACCACCTTAGTGGCGTTTACATCGGCCCGCAGGAACTTCTCCACGGAAACCTGGGTGAAGTCACTGTATGCGCCGTTATACATGTCGTAGACCAGCTGTGCATCGTTGACATCCACCTTCCCGGTCATGTTCACATCGAAGCTCGGGGTGATGGTAACCACATTGTCTGCGGCAGAGATGGCGACCTTGGCGGCGGCCTCCTCCTGGGTCAGGGTCTGACCCTTGTCCACGATCACCAGCCATGCATACCGGTCCGTGCCGTAGCCCTCGACCTTATACATGGTGTTGCCGTCATAGGTGAAGGCACTGCCGCCCTCGGGGGTGCCCTTGACCGTGACCAGCATCATGGTCTTGTCGTTCAGCTCCAGATATTTGGACACGGTCACTTCCTCCGCGCTGTGGGAGACCTTTTCCACCTTCACGACCAGGTTCCAGCTTCTGGCGTATACATACAGATAGTCGTTATAATTCACGGCCTCGACCACATATTTCCCATTGCCAAGGCTGCGCACGGTGGCGGGCCTCTTAGAAGCTGTGGGAGTGGCGAGGGGCTGATAGTAAGCCGTGACGGTGTAGTCGCAGCTCTCGCGCTGGTTCAGCGTGAAGTAGTAGGGCATATTCTTGCCCATAGAGCTTGCATTCCCGGAGGCTGCGTCCTCAACGCCGTTGCCGGTGAACACGACCGGAATACCAGATTCTGTGTTGGGGTCGATCCATATTTCCACACCTCCAACGATTTCTTTTCCAGGGATCGTGTAGGTGAGGGTGCCATCGTCATTGGCAGTGGGGACCGCTATGACTGTATGGACAAAGGGATCCCCGTTGTCTACACTGTAAATTACACGGTAGGAGTAGCCGGCCCTCGGGGTGACGACGAAGGAGTAGTCATTCAGATAGGTGACTGTCTCCGGGCCCTTGGTCACATCCTGCTCCACATCTTCGTCAATCTTGTATTTCACATCGTACTGCTTGGGGGTCTTGCCGGTGTAGGTGACCTCCACATTGCCGGAGATATTCTCGATGGTGTAGGTGTCATTTGCGCCGAAGGTCAAGCCCTCGGTGGCGCTGTCGCCCATCTTCACGGTGAAGGTGTAGGTATAGTGGCTGTCCACGGGCTTGAAGGTGAAGCTGCCGCCCTTGGGGACCAGGCGGGTCTCGTCAGAGGTGAACGCATCCGGCAGGGTCACGGTGAAGTTATTGGCGTTGACCACGGTGTCGGCGTCGGAAATGGTGGCCTCCGGAGCGTCAAAGTTGATGGAGTTGGCATCCAGATCAAATTTGGCGTTGGTCAGCGTCACGGCGGAGGTGGCAGTCGCCTTGGCGGTGAACTCCAGGGCCAGGGCCTCGCCCAAGGGCACGGCATCGCCGTAGCGGCGGACCCGAACGGTACCGTTGTTGTCCTCCACCGTCAGGTTGGCGGCGGCACCGGTCTTGGTGTTCAGGGTCAGGGCCGCCGGGTCATAGGTAAAGGTCATGTCATAGGCGTTGAAGCCGGTGATGCCCTTTTCCCCGGAGGCGACGGTCACAGGGATACGCACTTGCTGGCCCGCAGCAACCTGCTGGTCAGCACCCATGGAAACAGTATAGCCGGTAGCTGTGGGGATAGGGCCAGCCCCATCAGGTGTAATAGTCACCTTAATCGGGTCGCTCTCGCCATGGTTAAACGCACCATCTTTGACATAAAGTGTTTCTTCATCCACCTCAATGCTTGAACGCGATACTCCTGTCGTACCGTTGAAAAAAGATGCCGTTTGGGCACCACTAATATTATCTAAAGCAGCAAAGGTAACGGAACAGATTTTACCCGCAACAATGGTTTCTTCATTGTCATCATTGTACTGTCTTATTCTAACAAGGGCTTGACTGTCGGCTCCATATGCGCCATTTTGAGTGGGGTTATCAAACCAAACGCTACCATCTATATCCGTACTTACGAATTGAAAGAGAGTAGCATCATACCTTAGAACAATATCAAGCGCTGTCATGTAATCCAAATCATGCGCAAGTGTATATGTTATAGTGAGTTTTTCTCCAGGTTTCACATTTGTCTTGTCGGCTGTGGATACAACAATAGGGCTGTCGCCCTCCGCCGCAAAAGCGGCGGAGGGGAGAAGCCCTATTACAAGAACCACTGCCATAAATAATGCCAGTATTCTTTTCATAGATTAACCTCTCATCAGCCAACAGGAAATACGGTAATTGTGCCTGCAACATACTGCTCCAAGAGATCAAGATCCGCCTGATTTACTACAGTGTCGCCATTCACATTTGCCTGCGCCAGTTGGTCATCGTTCAGTGTAATTGTGTTCGCCAAATATTTCCGTAGCAGTTCTACATCTTTGCTGTCCACATATCCGAAAGGATCCATATCGACATTGCCAACCTTTGGCGTTTTCAACCCCTTCAGATTCGTCTGCCAACTTAGGGCGGGGCTATACCGGCTGGAAACAAATGCGGCAGTAGTCAAGCCGGTATTCATTGCCCTGACAAAACTGCTCTTTGTCATTTCTGCTCTGGTCTTAGCAGTGGCCGTCTGAGCGGTGCTCTTGGCACTGCCAATGCCCTGACTGCAGGTGAAGTCCAGATAATACAGGTTGGACATCGCAGCGGAGGCGTTGTTGGTCATGCCGACCACAGCGCCCACATTGCTGCCGGTGCTCTCCACATAGGCTCGGTTGTAGCAGTTCTTGACAGAAGCGGACGCGCCGGAGGCAAAGGCCACGATACCCGCCACATAGTTGCCGGCACCGGTGATGCTGCCGGTGTTGTAGCAAGCGGTGACGCCCTTGGTGGTCTGACCCACGATGCCGGCCACATAGCCGTTGCCGGTGATCGCTCCGCCGTTGTAGCAGCCGGTAATGGTACCGGTAGCGTAGCCGGTGATGCCGCCCACATACTGGTAGGCACGGATGGTGCCTTCGTTGCCGCAGTTGGTGGCGTTGGAATTCACCAGACGGCCTGCAACGCCGCCCACGCTGCTCCAGTTGCCATTCACACGGGTAACGGTGATGTCAACATCGGAGACAACGCCGGAGATGTTGGTATAGTTGGCGTAGGCCACCACGCCGCCGGAATAGGCGTTGGCAACGCTGCCCGTGGAGGTCAGGTACATCTTGCCGGTCACCTTCAGATTCTGAATGGTGGCGTAGCTGCTGCTGGTGCCGTTCACATAGCCGAACAGTCCCTTATACGGAGCCGAGGTAGTGGTGGCACTATAGTAGATGCCCATGTTCTTCACGGTGTGATTATTACCGTTAAAGCTGCCCTTGAAGGCCGTGCTGGCGGTAGTGCCGCCGATGGGCGTCCAGTTGTAGCCGGCCAGGTCAATATCACCCGTCAGCGCACCGTTGATGGCATAGCTCCCGCCGTTGACTTGCGCCGCAAACCAAGCCAGCTCCGCTGCGTTACCAATCTGATACACGCCATCGGTCAGAGTGGGCTGCGTCTTGGTGGTGCCGTCCCATGCGCCGGCAGCAGAGGCCGTCAGCGGAATGGTCTTGGTCAGCACACCGCCGGACACATTGGCCTTGTCTGCACTGCCCAAGTAGAAGCTGCCGTAGACATAGTCGCAGCCGGCGCAGAGCACCGCATAGGTGTAAGTGCCGTAAGGCAGGTTCTCATACTCGCCATTGCTGTTGGCGGTATGAACATTGCCTGCGGCATCCGTCAGCGTCACAGTGGGCGTGGCGGTGGTGGGATTGGTAATATTCAGCTTCAGCTTGAAGTTATAGCGCGGAGTGACCTCCACATTCACATTGGGGAAACGGTTCAAGCAGAAGTTCACCGTGACCGCATTGAAGTTCGTGCCCACGCCGGTATTCGACATGTTATACAGGGTGGCAAACGGGTTCGCCGCCGAGTACATGGACCCGTAGGTATAACCGTTGGTGAGCTGAACATTGGCGGTGCTGCCGGAGCCAAAGTCCACATTCGTCGGGATTGTCAGCTCCAGCTTGGCCTGATCCATCTGCTGATACTGGGCGACATTGGTCTTATAGGCCGTATCGCCGATGGAATAGAACAGGTTGTAGGTAGTGGGGTTGAAGATACCACTGTACTTGTAGATGCCACGGTAGCTGCCCTCGAAGGTGAGAGACACCTTATCGCCGGGCATGATCTCCGTCTCCTGGGGATTGGAGGCGTTGGTGACCGTGGCGGTCACTTCGGCCACACGAGCCAGACTGTAGGAAGTGCCGGTGCTATCATGCATCTTGATGATCACAGTACCGCCAGCCAGCCCAGCTTCGCGGAAGCCCAGGAGGCTTGCGTGATACTTGCCGCTGGAGTCCGCCGTCAAGGTGGTCCAGCCGGAAAGATGGGTATCCAGGTCACTTGCATCGGTGGTGACGATGGCGTACTGGACCGTCGTTGTGCCGCTGCTGGACACCGAGAAGTCCAGAGTGGGAGCGGTGTCGTTACTCAGATAGAACCAGTTGTCGTAGTTATAATCCCAGGCCGACGGACGGGAAGATGTCAGACCATTGGAATTATAGGCGATATTGGCTTTCGCGTTGCCGTGTTCATCCTTGTCGTTGGTAAGCACGAACACGCTGGTGCGCTCGGGATTGGTGGCCGGGTAGAGGCCGCCGTGGGTGCCGTGCTCGTCAGCGGTCGTGTAGACATCCAGTGCCTTATAGTTCACGGCAACGATCGTTGTGCCATTGGGTGTGACATCCAGCCAGTTGCCCTTGGCGTTGCCGCCGGTCACTGCTGTGACAGCGTTTTCGTCGCCGCTCAGCACTTTGACCTTGAACTCGGGCTCGATCATGATATTTGCCGCGTCAGAGTTGATGATCTGCCACAGGCGGTAAGAACGGATACGCTCTGTCCCGCTCGTGTACTTGTAGCCGCTGGGGGACAAGAAGGTCTGAATCTCCGCTTCGTCACGGGTCTTGGCTATCGTGCCAAGATTAGAGAAGCTGTGGGAATACTGATCCGTGGAGTCTCCAGCATTGAAGGTGAATTCCTTCGCAAAACTGGTGGTGCTGCTCTGGAGCCATCCGGCCTTGGTCACATAAGTGGTGCCGCTGCGGATGTCCTTCAAGCGCCAGGTGTAGTTGGAATTGCTCTTGCTGATTTTGTAGGTCAGCGTTCTGGTAGCGTCAGCGGATGCGCTTGCATCGCCACTGGTGCTGCCCGTCTTCGGCTCAATAATCTGTGTGTTGAAATTATTATGCTGGAAAAACAGGTTGAAGTCCGCATAGGCAGGAACCGTCACCGTCAGGTTGATGGCCTGGGAAAGCGCCAGGCTCTTTGTAACAACCGTGTATCCGGCGGCAGTCGTGTTGTTGATCGCCTGAGTGAAGATGTAGTCCTCGGCACAGGTGCCGATGGGTTCCACATAGGCATTCCAAAGGGCTGCGTTTCCGGCAGAGTACAGCATGAAGGGGTAGTAAGTATAATTGCCGGAAGGATAGGGCGTACCATGCTGCACATCGCCGCCCATGCTGGGCATGACCACACGAGCCGTATAGTCATCAGCAGTAAAATAGTCGCTGCTGTTCTTTTTGCTCGTGGTATAGATGGAGTGCAGGCGCAGATAAATATCCGCGCCGCCGCCGGTGCCGCCGTCCACATTGGTCTCTGTGGGCAGGGTCAAGCTGTGGCCGCCCAGGTAAACATTTGCGCTGGTTTCCGAAGCTTTGTAGCCATAGGCGCGGAAGGAATATCTGCCGGCGGCCAGGCTGGCATAGAAATTGTTGTAGTTATCTGCCAGCGTGCCGGTGGAATTGGGGTCAGCCGTGGTAAAATCACTGGCCTTAAAGGTCAGAGGGCTGTAACCTTTCAGCTCATAATCCTGCCCCTTGACAGTGATCATGTATTTGCCGTTAACCACGGCGATGGACTGGTCATGGTCCTCATAGATGTACTGGGTCTTGCCATCAACTTCATAGGAAGCCAGGTAGTCAGCGCCCTTATCGTCAAGACCAGCCGTCTTGTAGAGCTTGATCAGCGGATACTGGCTGCCATTGGTGGAATAGTTCATATCCTGACCAACATGGAAAGTATAGTGCTGCTCGATCGAGTCACTTACGGTCAGTGTCAGCGTCCAGGTGTCCGTGGACAGACCGGCAGAGTTCATGGCATGGAACTCATAGACATATGTATCGGCGGTGTTCTCCGTGATTTGGATCGTGGTAGCACCGAACAGAGCCGTGGAGAAGTAGTAAGGCCCCTTCCTTTCGCCAGTCCCGGCTGTTCTATAATAATAGTAGTCGGTGTAGCTCAAGGAAGAACCGTCCGGATTCTCGAAGATGTTGCCAGCCTGCAGATCGGACAGGTTATAGGCGTATCCTACCGAAACGGTTGCACTTGCGGTGACCGGGACGCCGCTCTTCAGCCGCGGGACCTGTGTGCCCTCCGCAGCGGTCAGAACAATGGTGTGGGTGGCCGTGCCGCTGTCGTCGGTAGCGGTAAGCACGATCGTATACTCACCAGCCGCAGTAGGGGTATAGCTCAAGGTAGAGCCGTTCAGCGTTTGCGTAGCGCCGTTGACGGTTGCCGTATAGGTCAGCGCATCGCCATCGGCATCCGTAAACATTTCAGCCACATCCAGCGTCCAGGCATTACCGAGTGTTACATTAGCTGTGGCAATTGCACCGGGAGCGACCGTAGGTGCCGACTTGCCTTCATAGGTGAAGGCGAGGAAATGGACGGGCGCATAGCTGGCGCTGCCGTCATACTCCGGCGCATAGGCAGTTCCGCTACCATCTGCACCCAGCACAAAGCTCTTTTGGACCGTAGTCCCATCCTCGGCGGTACGGGAGTAGTTCAAGGGAATTGTAATTGTGATATCCCCACCGCTCTCCGTATAGGCCATTTCTACACCGCCGCCAGTCCACTGCGGCACATCGGCGTAGTAGCCGGATGCAACACCGCTTGTGGCATTGGTCAGTATGGCAGCGTCTTTGTATGTGGCCTTTACATAGGTCGTGCCTGCGGGAACGGTGACCAAGTATTAGGGCACATTCTCGAAAGCAGAGTAGCCGGTAAAGGTCACAGAGTTCTGCACACTGATAGTTGCCGTTCCTGTGGTCTGGTCATTCGCACCATAGGGAACAATACTATCCAGCGGCGCAGCTACTGTGCCTTGTTCCGTTGCAAAGACTGCCGTGGGAAGGATGGATAGAACCATCATGAGCGCAAGCAGCATTGAAAGGAACTTTTTCGCTGTCTTTTGCATTTCCAATCTCCTCTCAGAATTTTTTTTATAATAAGGCCTGCCGGCATTATTACCTTAGCTGCGAGCACATTTTCGCATCCAATAAGAAAATAACAAGGTTATATAGGGGCGCGACACCCTATTATAATTGGTGTCGCGTTCCGATCTGTCCAAGGCGAAAGGTGCTTTCGTTAAGAGGTTGGGCGGAAGGGGCTGGCTAAGCCCCTTCTGCCCATATGGAAAAGCTGGCGGATCTCCGCCCTCGACTTGGCAAACCTTACTCAAGCATTACATCTGTTGCAACGAAGGTTTCCTCTGTGGCTTCGTGAACAGCGCATTTGCTTTGGCGTTGCTTGACTCGCTCAACCCGTGCTGCCCGTTTAGCGTCACGCTCGCTCCGATGCATCTGAATTTGGATTTTCTTTTCGTTTTGATAGCGCCCGCAATCTCTATTGCGGGGTTTTTTGTATATAGGATTCAAGTGGGCGGCTCTCAGCGCATCTTTCCAATCGCCAAAGCGCTCTGCGATGTAACTGCCACCGACGATCTCGATGGGGGCAGGGGACTTTCCCCAATGTCCGGCGCAGCGCCGGAGATAGGCCGCCAGCTGATCCAGGCTGTCGCCTGCGTGTTTTTCCGCAAAAGCGCGGTCCTGCTCAGCCAATGCATCCCGTGTTCTTTTGGCAATGTGCTGCTCGTACCAATTCGCTCCGTCAAAATTTTGCGCACCTGCTACTTTACCCATGGGCACACCTCCTTAATGATTCATGACAAAAAAAGCGCTGATAAACCCATACCGGGTCATCAGCGTACACTTCTGCCATATCAGCACCACGGAGAGAGCGCCCGCTGCCTTTGAGTCCTAACTACACAATTCTACTGACTTGCGCCATGAGATACTCTCTGCGTTTATGATCTGTCTTCTCACGATTTTCTCGCAATGACGGACTTTCGTCCCAGTGGTTTCCCGCCTCGATCATATCCTTGCGCTTACAGTGCCGACCGCATGGGGAATTGCACCCCTTTCCTTTTAGGCGGTCGCCTGGCCTTTTACAGCTCGGGCAACAGCCGTGCAGCATCCTCGGACTTCTTATGAAATTTTACGGTATCATTTATCCTTTTAGGGGGATAATGATTTTGGTTGGTGTAGAGGTGAAGTTTTCTTTCGTAAATCTATACAATTTGCGAAAGTAGAATCCACCTATGTATCCACATTGTATCGTCTTTTTTGAGGGAAGTCAATACCTAAATTGCGGAAATTTAGCGAAAAGTAGGTACAAATTATAAATGCCGCATAGAATCACTTGCTACTCAAGGGCCTATTTTACAAATATTCCCAATCACAAAATCGTTTACGCCGTCAAAAACATCGTCAAGGAGGAGCGTTGGTCATGCCTAAAAGAGGAGAAAATATTTACAAGCGGAAAGACGGGCGCTGGGAGGGGCGATATATTCGCGGCCGCACAGCTTCCGGGCAGGCTGAGTATGGGTATGTTTACGCCGACAGCTATAAGGCGTGCCGGGCCAAGCGGCAGCAATGCATTGAGACGCTGCCAGAGAAGCCTGCCGTGCAAGCATCTGCTGCGACCTTGGCCCAGGCCGCAGAACTGTTTTTAAGCGAGAAAAGCCATGTTCTGAAAGCATCATCCTGGAATCGGTATTCCTATCTGACGCAGCATTATATCTTGCCTGCTTTGGGAACGGCCCCTATCTGTCAGCTGACGGCGGATCAGATTTCTGATTTCCTGCGCCGCTTGCAGCGAAGCGGACTATCCGGCAAAAGCGCCAGGGACATCGGCGTATTACTAAAGTCAATTCTGAAGTATACAGCCAAAAAGCTGGACTGCAGCTGTCCCGGTGTGAATGCCGAACTGCCCGTCTATCACCGAAAAAAGATCGAGGTATTTTTCGCAGACGAGATTGGGCGGTTGGCAAAAAAGGTCCTGGAAGCGCCCAGCATGGCGGGCGTTGGGGTCCTGCTTGCGCTGAATGCCGGTCTGCGCTTGGGGGAGCTATGTGCGCTCCAGTATAAGGATATTGATTTATGTAATGGGGTGATCCATGTCACCAAGACGGCCCAGCGAATGAAAAAGGGCATGCACACCCACCTGGTGGTGCAACCGCCGAAAACCGACAACGCCCGGCGCACGATCCCGCTGCCAGAGGATATGCTGGCCCTTTTAAGGCAAACGGTTTGCCCGGCCAGGAATGAGGAGAACTATTTTCTGTCCGGTAAGTCTGCTCCGCTGGAACCGCGGACACTGCAATACCAGTACCGCGCATTGCTGAAGGCGGCGGGGATCCCTTATCGAAATTTCCATGTGCTGCGGCACACCTATGCGTCGCGCTGCGTGGAGCAGGGTGTGGACATCAAGAGCTTGAGCGAGATGCTGGGCCATGCCGATGTCCGGACTACGCTCCAGGTCTATGTCCATTCCTCCCTGGAGCACAAGATGCGGGTGGTTCAAAGCATATGCTTCCTTTCTCTTGCCCCGGCGGCGGACTTTGCGCCGTCAACATTTCCGTCACACGGGCCGGAAACGGCGCTGCGACAACGGGTTTTTCCGAACCTTTCGCAAATTGTATAGATTTACGAAAGCTCCGCCTTGTTTTTTTGCCAAGGGCAGCTGTGCCGAGTTCGGCTTGTTATTCCTCATACAAACTCATAAAGACCCATCACTGAGAGTTTACCTCTGAGTGACGGGCTTTTTTTGTCGAAAAAGATGCGGAATTATCAAAAAAACTTTATTAAGGCTATTCCCTGGCGTATAATGAGAGCTATGCTGTGAGAAAGGATAATCGAAACAAAATGAAACAGGCAGAGCTGAGATACTATATTTCCATCAATGTAAACGGCCAACATCCATTGATGAGGTCAGCGCAGGGCTACACTGAATATTATAGTGAAGCACTGGAATTCTCCGATCTTTTTGATGCCTATCGTTTTGTTGAACGGCACGGTTTGGAAAAACTGGCATCCATCATCACACGGCCAACCTAATCGTGCGATTGCCCCTCTATTATCGACTTCCTATCGGGAGCCATACTTTAGCAACGACTGTTGTTACTGGTACAAATGGTTCGTCCCAGTAACGGGAATCATAGGAGTCATCCGCATTGTCTCCCAGCATGTAGTAGGAGCCTTCGGGTACAGACATGTTGATTCCGTTATGCATGACCACATTCCCACCAACCGCTGCAATACGCTTGACAAAAAGATTCCCGCCATGGCAAAAGATAACAACGTCTCCGACTTCAAAGCTGCCTTTGATTCGTACACCGAGGATCAAGCTACCAGCTTCGAGCGTCGGTTTCATAGAGTTAGTAGGCACATAGCCCAGGATAAAAACCGTGCGAAACATAACGAGTACAAGCAGCGCCGCTATAACAGGCAGCAAACGGCTTAGACATAACTTCTTTTTCCTCATTTTGGATACCTCTAAATAAGAAAACAGGACAACGGAAGGGAGACCGCATGAGAAAGTAGCAAGTCTTTCGACTTTTAGAATCCGTCGGAATGATTGAATTGATAGGACAAATCAAAGAATAATTATCGTGAACCAATACCGCGGTATTTGCTGCGAGTTCTACAAGAAGTACTGGTTCTGAGTGGAACTGATGAAGCAAGGGCTGAAAAGCGGCTTTTCACGAGAGTCCTGGAAGAATGCTTTATGACTCAGCCTGTAAAACAGCAGCCCAAGTTGTCAATATTCTAAAAGTAGAACATACACTACCCTTGCGGGATGGTGTATGTTCTACTAATGCACAGATAAGGGATGGCAACATCTATTTAGTAATACGAAAATCCGGAACTACAGTTACTCCTCACCTATATTCACTCGAACGATTTTTCTGGTAGGATAATTTGTCACTTGCAGCCAGATATTGCTTTGCTCTAAACGATTCCATTCAGCGGATGTGAAGCGATATCTATACAGATCAAATGGCAGCAAAATATCACATGAGGCGCCATCCTGTAACCGAATCCCGGTGGCACCGTCCAATATAGGATTGACCACACCCAAGAGATCCCAATCCATATTCATGAGCATATCCGTGGTGTATAATGATAGTTCCGTTAAAGGGAATCCTTCTGCGGGACTATTCTGCTGCGAAACAGTAACGCTGACCAATGCGACCTTATCGGGGATCCGACTTCGATCGGCCCCGTCATACTGCAAAGCTGAAGTATAGGCACGATAATCTACAATTTCAAAACGGTTGACCCGAAGCATATAGCCTTCAGCCGCCAAATTATACCCGACAAAATCCGGCGCAATAGGAACGATTTCTCCAACGGAGTATGTCTTCTCTGTATTGGCAGACCATCGTTGACGATAATCCTGATTAATTGCTTTATAGCGGATCATCCAAACAAAGAGCACTACTGCCGCAACGGAGAAAATCAGCCAGAATTTCTTTTTGTCTTTCATTTGCCTATCACCGATGTTACCCTTCCCGCTTGCATTTGAATAACAACATCCGATACGCTCTGCACAAAGTCAGCATCATGGCACGCAACGACTACTAATGCACTGCGCTGACATTCTTTACGGATCAACTGTGCGATCATAGCAACGCCCTGCTCATCCAGTGCATTTGTGGGTTCATCCAAAATCAGCAGATCGGGCTTTTCCATCAAGGCCGCAGCAATACCCAGACGTTGTTTCATGCCTAATGAATATTTTTTGAAAGTCCGTTTATCATTCGGGTCCAGGCCAACCGCCTGCAGGGTGTTATGGATGTCGGAGACCGAGATCAGCTGTTTTAGACCGGCAAGCAACTCCAGGTTTTTTTGCCCGGTATACTCGTCAATAAATGCGGGACTCTCGATCATCACGCCCACAGATTCAGGGAAATCCAGATCCTTCCCCAGGCGACGATCATTTACTGAAACACTGCCCTCTGTCGCATAGATCAACCCACACATCAGACGTAAAAGCATCGTTTTACCCGATCCATTTTCCCCTTGCAATCCGTAGACTTTTCCGCTTTCAAAATTCAAACTGATGTCTTGCAGCACGACCGCTCTGTGAATGGTTTTTGTGACATGATCCACCACAATATTCATCGTATCACCGTCCTATTTTTCAAGAGATATGAGGTCTTTTCTTTGTATCAGTAAATATCCTGCGCCTATTGATAAGAGCAACAGTAGCAGTGTAAACACCAGTTCTTTACGATAACTCAATCCATTTGCATCAAAAAGCTGGTATCGCATCACCATCGCTCCGTTGCCGACCAACCATTCAATGGGGAAATATGCGGCAGCAATATATGTGACAAAGCATATTAGAAAGCTGATGGCCGGACGGGCCACAAGGTTTAAGAGTGTTTGCAGCATACATACGGCCGTAAGCGTCACAAACGGAAGGAGCAAAGCGTATAGGATAACACTTGCCGGCGTGAGTGAAATTGTCTCTCCACACAAGACCTCCGAAAACAAGAATGCGGTGATTTCGGGCGTGTTGTTTAGGCCGAAGGTAACGGGTGTCAGAATCGCTGTGCCTATTATGGCAATCATTTCACAGGCAAAGTATAAAGTACAGCTTGCTATGCACCATATACACTTAGACAGCCACCATTTCCCACGCGATGTGCGTAGGAAAACTTGCTGACCTTGTACACTGATACCTTGCGCAGGATATGCTGCTGTTATATACAGGCAAAAGCCGCACACAATCAGCCATTCGATGGGGACCGACACCTTTTCTTCCATAGAGCCGTGTTGTATGATTGCCATGCCGCGAAATAGACACAGCATATAGTCGCCAATTGAACCCCGGCTTGAAATGGATTCCACATTGCAATAGAATTGCACAGAGCGATATACTGCGAATAAGCGCATGGAAAAGAGGAGAGTGGCAATCAGATAGTTTCTCCTTTGCAATCCCTGCCGCAGATCATAGCGCAACAGCCTATAAAACCTCATGTCTGTATTTCCTATATATCCCCGTAAGAACAGATACGAATGTCAAAAGAATAAGTTCCGCAAGTATGATCCATGTGGGACTGGGATTTGTACTTGCCAAATTGCACAGCCTTAAAGGCGAGAGCTCTATATACCAGTTCATTGCGTCGGCAAGCATGGGGGTAATGAAATCAAGTAATAGGAACAGCAGAAGTGGAGTTGCTGTCACAAAGAATCGGTGTTTTACCTTATGCCCGACGATAATGCACAGACTGGCCGCAACGCCGCCCCAGAAAAACTCAATAACGCACCAGATGATTGCATGCAGCCAAGGGTGGGTATAGTATAGCTTCGCCAAAAAGGCTGTGCCTGAACAGAATCCTGTAATAGGCAGTGCAACCCGAGGAATACAGGCGGGACATACCATCGCGGATGCAAACAGATCCGTAGTTACCGGCAATGCAATAGCAATGCCGCCACTAACAAATACAGCCGCCATTTTGGCTGTTAGGTATTGAGAATACGGAACTCTGGTAAGAATATTATTTGTCATATGAGACCTGTTGTCCTCATACAATGACCACCCATAAGGCATAGCAGCCAAAAATGGCCAAACGGCATAGAAGACTACAGCCCCGACGGTGACTCCGTTGACGCCGATCCAATTGACAAATAAGCTGCACCCATCATATCCGCCCGGGGAATGTGCATAGGATGCGCCTAAGTCACTGACGGTAATTGCAGTTTGAACCAAATCAGCTATGACAAGAATAAAACCGATCAGCAATGCACTGCGCATCATTTTGTTGTGAAATGCTTTCCACATTTCGGTTCTAATACAGTTCCCCATTATGTTATTCCTCCGCTAATGTTTACTGCTCCATCTCGGCTTGTTTTGAACGCTTTGTATTTGATTTACTGTCAGGGCGTTGCATCCTTATACGAGTTTGCGCTATCAGGGCTCCATTCACCGGACATGGTTTCACCAAAAAGATTGGGGCACGAGAAGGAGAGCGTTGCCCAGCGATAGCCGTCCTCATTAATGAAGGAATGGATACTGTACTTATTCCCGTTGTGACATGTCACATAATTCACGCGAGTTCCGCCAGATACAGTACAGTTATTCATCGATCCGTTTTGTGCGGATCCACCAAGGGCTCTTGCTCTGATGTGATCGCGCTTTCCGTCACGATAATAAAAATACACAGCTGATGAATCATCTTTTGTTCTGGGTGTAAGACGATGGTAGGAATACACATTTACACTAAAACCAGTGATTGTTGTGTCGGCTGTAGATGCAAACGCAGGAACAGCCATTGCTGCGCATACGAGAAACGCCATAATCAAGGTAATAATCTTCTTCATTTTTATTTCCTTTCTTTGTACATGTTTGGGTTTCTTATGTACTTATGTAATTAATATGATTCAATCATTGGAATCACCCTCATTCTGTCAACCGCTGTATACATGGACTGTAATATAGAATATTCATCTATATTACAAGTTACCTATTATGCTGTTGCAGTAGCGGGATTCACATAAAAGCTTTGCCCATCAACTGTGCATACTACTTTTACTGTATATGTTTTCCCTTTTGTTACCTCATGAGAGCCTGTGATAAGCAGATACGATGTCCCGTTACCGCTCCAGGAGTCGATCATCGTACGGCCTTGCCATAATTGAAGTGTTGCATGGATGGTTTTTCCAGGCTTGGCGATAGACACTCTGCATGTAGCTGTTGTTCCATTGATGGTGATTGAAGCCGACGGCGTAGCTGCTTGTACGGATGTAGCTTGCGCTGTCGCGGAGCAGGATAACAACAGGATCAATGCAAGGATGAGAGAAATCGTCTTTTTTTTCATAAATACACCCCCTTTCTCTATTCTTCTAAGCATTAGAACGGAGAAAGGGGGTGCTTTTTGGACACCATAATTACATGATTTTATTATTTTGTAGGAATCGACAAAATAAGGGATTGCGCTATGTGCACTATGTCCTCGTTGCTGATATTTCCCTGTATATTAAACACAACCTGATTCGCTTCGTCCACCCATATTAAAGCTTTTTCTGGTGAAGTTTCATTGCCAATGTATAAATCCGCTGGAATTCCGTTGATATCGACTTTGACTACTTCGCTATACTCCTGTGCTGTTGTGCTCATGCTGGTATGCTGCATCAAGGTATATTCAACAGAAAACATTTTTTCTCCGGTATCGTTGGCATATACGCGAAGACAATAATCGCTATCTTGATAGTTATCTACCAGCGAAAATCCGTCCGGTATCCACGACGGCTCATAACAGATGTGATCTATTTCATTATCTTCGCTATTGAAAAGATAGATCGTTATGCTCTCGTAGATTTCTTTTATCCATTGGAAGGCGCGCTCTCTTGCCTGTATATCAACTGTCAGCCATGTGCTGACAGACAGAATCGTCACAATTAATATTACCGCAGCCCGCTGCCATATTTTATGCGCAACAACCCTACGCTTGCTTTTTTTTCGTAATATCTCCATGCTATGTTCAAAATCATCGGAAAATACATGTTCGCATTCACTGGGAGACGGGAATGAAGTAAGCATGGACTCTGCTACACGCTTTGCCGCGTTGGCCAGTTCCTGTTCTGACCATGCAATGTTTGACATTTTACGCATCTCCTTTCAAATGTTTTTGCAAAGCGGCCTTGGCTCTCCAAAGCTGCTTTTGTGCGGTATCCTTTTTTATATGCAGCATAGATGATATTTCTCGTACAGAGTATCCATTATAATAGCGCAGCAATAGGATATCACGATAGGCAGCCGGTAATCGTGCCATAGCATCGGCCAAACCATGATCACCAGGCAATGGGATTTCGATGCCATAGGTACTCTCCCAAAATTCCATATCTACCAGTTTTGATCGGCTGCGAATGATATCTATTGCTTTCCGTTCTGTAATAATAACGATATAAGCTCTAGTTTTTGGACATTTGACATCCGATATTTTTTTCAGATTCTCAATAAGGGATAGAAACGCCTGATGTACTGCATCCTCGGCATCAAATTCATTCTTCAGAATTTTCATGGCAACATGGAACATCAAGCCCTTGTACATTATGTAAAGCTGTTCAAACTTGGATTTATCTTCGTCGCTTTCTATCATCTGTAAGTAGATAATCAACGAAATTCCCTCCTACAATAATGATGTCATTATATGTCGTTAATTATATCATCACACGATGTAGAATACAAGGTTAAGCAGCTTGCTGACAGGCACCGGGAGCTGAGCAAGGCGAAGAATCGCATTGCTGAGATTGACACATTGCTCAGGAGTCAGTAACTGGTACTGGATGACAGTTACAAATTACAGTAGCTAATAAAGGCTAAAGTATCGTTCCGACGAGAAGGAAGCGAAAGACGGCATGTCCGCCGAGGATGCGGCATACGAGAGAAAAGTGAGGATAGGCAATACCCTCCGAGCTCTTTTCCCGATACTTGCATTTGTGCTTTTCGGGGTGCTCATCATGCTTCTCCAGGGCGGAAGATTCTGATCATAGGAGCTATTGTTTGTTCTTTCTCTGTCTTAATACCCTCCGATAGAGTGAGTCCTTCTGGATGCGCCATGGTGACGCTACCCTCGTGACAACTCGAGAGCGCACCTTTCCCTTGGTGGGAGGTGCGCTCTGTCTGCGTTCATTTGATGCGATACAGGCTGCTGGTCAGGCTGCCATTGGGACGACGGCGGTGGGTGCGTTCCAGAAAACCATGATGTTCCAAGTCACTTAATGCCCGCTGCACAGTGCGGCGGGACAGCTTCAAGTCCTCCGCGATCCTGCGGACGCTGGGCCAGCAGGTGCCGTCGGCGTTGGAGCGGTCCTTGAGGTACATATAGACCGTCTTGGCCCGATGGGATAGTTCCTGATCCGCATAGATGCTTCCAAAGTAACTCATGTCTTTGTGTCCTCATTGTAAAGTCCCATTGCCGAATAGGGGCTTCTCCTCTCGGCAACAGGTGCTTGCTGCACCTGCGTAGGTTGGGTGCCCTTCTTTCCGTAGGCCCGGTCGATGCGGAGGAATAGCTCCTGTCGACTGGCGTAGGTTACAGGTCGAGAGGCATGCTCCGGGGTAATATATGGCGCACCGAAGGTAATGCCCCAGTCCAGAAACAGGCGCAGCTTTGTCTGCATAGGATGCGTCCCCGTTTTCATGACCACAAAGCTGCCCTTGGGGATGGATTTCAGTTCGTCCGGCGTCATGAGGGGCCGCTCCATCATCTGCAAGCTCTGGCTTGGATCATTCTTGCTTCTGCTGACCGAGCCGGACAATACCGTGCGGCTGCCCAGTGCCTTGGAGAGCTGCTCCGCCGTCTGGCTGTTGGGGGCGAAGCCGCCGAAGATGGTATCCTGGCAGTTATCGGTCAATATCTCTGCCCCCTCTCGCCCATAGTTTTTCTCCAGCTGCGCCAGCGCCTGGATGATAGGCACCATGGTCAGCCCACGGGAGCGTCCTGCGCTGAACAGCGGCAGGATGTCAAAGGCGGGCATGGTCCCCAGCTCGTCGCAGAAGAACACAACACGACCAGGCAGCCGCCCGCCGTTTTCATCCGCCACGGCAAACAGCTCCCGTGCCAGCGTCTGGATCATCAAGCCTGCCATGAAATTTTTGGTCTGATCCTCCTCCGGCAAGATCAGGAAGATAGCGGACTTCTCCGACGCAAACCGCTCGGCGTTCATGGTGCTGTCAAAACACAGCACCTGCTCCAGCTCGGAGTCCAGAAAGGCGTTGAGGCGAGACAATACCGTGCTCATGACCGAGGCCATAGCCTGGTCGGATGTGTTCAGCGCCGCCCCGGCAAACCACCGTGCCTTGTGCTCCGGGGGCAGCTTTTCCATGAGGATGGTAAACCAGTTTTTGCCCCGTACCCCCGAGGGAGCCAGCAGTTCCTGCACCAGCTTGAACACGGACACGATGTGCCGCCGCTCCTGTTTTCTTTCCGGCGGCAGAAATTCTGCCAGCAAGAGCACCACGGAAGTCAATAGTCCCTCTGCGGCATCGTAGAAATAGGCGTTCTGGCCGTAGTCTGCATCCCCATTCGGTGACACGATGGTCTTGGCCAGGATCTTGGCGTACTTCTCCGCCTTGGCACGGGCGGCAAGACTGCCGGTGGCCTGCGCCGCATCCATGTAGTGGTTGATGAGCGTCATGAGGTTGTAGCCATCTGAGCGGGTAGGATTTCGCAGATCCACCACGGATACATGGTAGCCGTAGTATTTTTCCGCAATGGCGCCGTAGTTGCGAGCTAAGTCACCCTTGGTATCCAATGCCAGAAAGCTCATGCCGCTGGCACAGGCGTATTCCAAATTGGGATATAGAAAGTAGGCCGTTTTGCCCACGCCGGATGCGCCGATCATAAGGCAATGCACATCGTCCTTATCCACCAGTGCGGTGATGCCGTGCTTATGGCTGATGCTGCCCAGCACCAGCCCCTGCACTTCCGGGCGGTGCAGCCCTTTGCGCCAACTTGCCGCTTGGAACGGCACGAGGGCATAGGTCTTGCGGATCTCTGCGTCAGTGGCCCAGCGGGCCGTGCCATGCTGGCCGTCGCCTACGGTTTTGGATTTAATGTTGTTGAGGGTGTAGCGATTGTTCAGCAGCGTCAGGCAGCCTATGACCGCCGCCATGACGCCGCCCGCTGCAAGGAGGATCCATAGAGCATCTGTCACGAGTTTTCTCCTTTCCTTTTTTATGGATCTATGTTACTATTATCGTGTAAAACTAAGGGAGGGACAGTACATGAGTCATCTCGTTGCCTCTGAATATAAATGTTTTGAGGATATACGCAGGACCCGTCCCGACGGGTCTGAATACTGGTGTGCCAGAGAATTGGCCCCGGTTTTGGATTATGCAAAATGGGAAAATTTTGCCAAGGTCATCAAACGCGCTATGATCGCCTGTGAAAACAGCGGCCACGACACAGCTGCCGATTTTCCTGAGGTTAGGAAAATCGTTAAAGCCGGCGCAACGACAAAAAGCATTGTCGACTATGAATTGTCCCGCTATGCCTGTTATCTGATCGTGCAGAACGGCGATCCGCGCAAAGAGGTCATTGCTTTGGGGCAAACCTACTTTGCTATCCAAACTTATCGGCAGGAGGTTGCGGACCGATTTAATCAGTTGGACGAAGACAGCCGTCGGTTGGTCGTTCGCGGCGATATAAAACAGTGGAATCAGCTGTTGGCCGAGGCCGCACGGAATGCCGGCGTGATCACAGCGGATGAGTTTGCCGTATTCCAAAACGCCGGGTACATGGGATTGTACGGCGGCATGACCGTGGACGACATACATCGGAAGAAAAATTTGGAAGTAGGGCAGAAGATCCTTGACTATATGGGCAGCACGGAACTGATCGCAAATCTGTTCCGTATTTCCCAAACAGAGGAAAAGCTTCGGAAGGATGGCGTGGATAGCGCTGATACCGCCACTGCCGTGCATTACAAAGTCGGCAGTGAGGTCCGCGAGGCTATCGAAAAAATCGGCGGCACAATGCCGGAAGATCTGCCTACACCCGAAAAGAGCATTGCCCAGCTAGAAAAAGAACAGCTCCAGCGACTAAAACAGCAGGCGCTGGATGGGCAATTGATGTTGGATGAATGAATTTACCCCGACAGCCTTATGCTGTCGGGGTTTTCGCTTTGCCCCGCTTTGCCCGCAGGTCATCGTTCCAGTCCTTCCCCTCCGGGCGCAGACGCTCCACATCGTAGCCCATATCCTCCAGGGTATCCAGCATACCGTCGCAGGCATCCTCGCCCGCTTCATCGTTATCGAGGCACAGGTACACCGTGTCCAGCTTCGGGTTCTGCCGCAGGCGCTCCAGTACGGGCTGGATGGAGGTGCCGCAGCAGGCCACATAGCTGTGCTCCAGCCAGCCTGCCGGGTAGAGGGTAATGTGAGACAGTAGATCAATGGGTGCTTCAAAGACATAGAGGGAACGATCCGTCCCGTTTTTGTGGAAGCTGTGTTTTATGTCGCTGCTCTCCACATTGATGCGGAATACTTTGCCTTGGGAGCCGGTGCTGCGCAGATGTGCGTGCCGGGCTTCTCCGTTTTCATCCAGCCCGACAAACACGCAGTTGTGGTGTGGGTCGTCCTCATAGAGCAGCTTCTCCTGCACGAACGCCGTGACCACATCCCGGTCGATGCACCTGTGTTTGGTGAGATAGGCATACATCCTGCGCATAGTCAGGTAAGGCTTCGGCAGGGCAAAGGGTTTTGGCTCCTGCGGCTCCGGCTCCTGCTTTGCGATGGGAATGATGCCCTGTCCGTCCCGGCCCAGCAGCATGGACACGGCTTCCGGGAAGGTCTTGTCATAGAACTGCCGCACGAAGCTGATGGCGTGTCCGCCCCTCCGCGCAGCATGATCATACCACCTGTTGGCGCGTACAGTGATGCTGTGGTCGCTGGCCAGCCGGTACTCCCGTCCGGCCTGCAGGAGCTTTTCGCCCCGGTCACGCAGAAAAGATGGCAGGTCAACCTCGTTGGCCTGCCGTTTTTCTGTGGATGTGAAATATACAAATTTCCCCATGCATTATACCTCCTGTTACATGGTGTTGTCGTTGACATGGTGAAGCTGCTCGTCCTCGTGGTCATCTCGCTTGTGTCCCAAGGCCACGCGCTTCTCCTGCAGCCGTCTGCGGCGCTTGGAGTCGATTCGCAGCGCAGGTGGGATGACCGGCATACTCGTCCTAAATATCTGCCCCATATGATGCAGCAGCCGCATGACCACATTTGCCGGAATATGCCTTGCAGACACAGCTTCTCCCACTGGCTGCACATCAACAGAGCCACGGATGGGTGGCGTTTTCTCTGTCGATTGCTTTTCCCCCGGCTCCGTACTGTCAGCAGACGGGGAAAACGAGATATCCTCTGCCTCTCGGATGATCCAGTTTTTAAGAGAACGAAACTCCTTTCGCTGCGTCAGCGGCTGGTGGGGCGGCGTGTTCTGCCCATAGTAGCCCGCAATCTCGTCCTTCAGCTGCCACCATTGGTCGTAGCAAGCCGCCACCTCCGGGAGCTGCGCCAGCCGCTCCACAATGGCATCCACTTGCGCTTTGACTGATTTCGGCAGATAGGAATAGACATGTTTGCCGCCAACCTGCGCCAGTGCCTGGGAGAGTTCTTGCAGCTCTTTCACAAGCCCGGGGTCATCGGCGGCACCGGTTTCCAACGCCCGAATGCGCTCCAGTAACAATGCCTTGGCGGTTTGCATACTCTCCTTGTAGGCGGCATCCTTCCGAATGTAAAGCTCCGTCATCTCGTCCCGAAAAATTTCGTTCGTCATCTTGGACCGAATTGATGCGATCCCCTTTTGCGTTAGAAACCCTACCTTGGGATCGTCCGACCACGCCATCATGTGTATGTGCGGATGGTGTCCCTCGTCGTGATATGCCGCATACCAACGAAACTTCTCCGGTGGAATACGCATGGCCTCCGCAATGGAGTGGCTCTCCTGCTTCAATAGGTTCTGCCATGCGGCTGCTTTGCTGTATCCCAGGCGCTCCGCATCCTCCCGCCGCAGGGAGAAAATGAAGGTCCACACTTTTCCGGCGTGAGTCTCCAGTTCATTCTTTGCCGCCTTGAGATCCGTAACATCCGCCGCACTGAATAGCCCGTGACCGCCGCGCTTTTCCGCCCGGGGCCGGTTGGCGATGTAGGCCATGTATCCGCTCTCGGATTCCAATTCATGCAGATGCGTGTCCAGCGCAGCAGCAATAAACGCAGACGCCGTACCCCGGTTGGGTGTCTGCAGGTAGTCGGCGTACTCGAAGAGTTCCTTTGCGTCCGGGAAGTCTTTCAGCAGTTTTGTGAGGAACTGCATCTGTTTTTTGGTCACCGGCTCGGTGCTTTGAAGGACCTCCACGCCGTCCCGCTTGGCAATATACTCCATATATCTTGCCGCACGGCCTCCTTGGATGTACCCGCTTTTCTGTATCAGCCGTGCCATCGGTTACTCCTCCTGATGAAATAGCAACACATCCCTAAAAGAGATGTTGCCATGCGTACCCGCCACCTCCCGGACACTGTTACCGCGCATTTTGTTGTACTCGTCCCGGGTCATGTCTATGTCTCCGCCCAGCAGGTGGTTGGTCATGTTGTGCTCCACCACCAGCTTGAACAGCAGCTTGCCCAGCCTGTCGCCGAACACGCCCAGTGTGCCCTCCAGCATCTCCTGTAGTGCGTGGGGCAGATACGCACTTGTCCGCTCGGCGTGCAGACGACCGCAATACTGCCGCAGCGCCTTCTCCACAAACTCGTTGCGAGTAGGGCAGTTATCCAGCTTATAGAATGCGTCCACCTCTTGCCACACCTCGTCTGACAGCCAGACAGAGTGTCGGCTTTTTCCGTTTTTATCCATTGAACTGCACCTCCTTCTATTGAGTGTCAGAGCCTCCCAAAGGCCCTGCAAACACGGGGCAAACAGGCATTTTTACAAGAAATAGCGCCAAAGCATATTCGTCTCCGCATGATCAGCGTCAATTTCAAAGTGCTGCAAACCTCCGTGGCAGTCCGCACTGCGGGCTGCCGTAAGGGCCAATGGCGCAATAAAGCGCCAAAGGCTTTCTCCTGCCCCGATTTCGGCGCACCGAAAATCGGCCCAAAACCTCGCTCAACCTGCCAGGGCGCTATCCTTACCCTCCCGCGCTCCCACGAGGCCACACAGCGGCCCACAAGGGCGGACACGGGGCATCTCCTGCTCGGCATCTCAGCCTACATGTATCGGAGACGAAAAAAGAGAGCCGCGCTAATTGGCGAAGCCCTCTAAATAGAATATTTGGTTTTAAATCCCCAGCACCGGCGAAGTGTGCTGCTCCTGCTCCATCAGAAGTTCCAGGCTGTAATCCAAAATCTTCTCCTTGCGCTCGGTCAGCATGGTCAGGTAGAATTCACGCTGGATCGGCAGCAGTTCCGGGACATTTTCAAAATAGATATTTTGCGCGAAGATAATCAGCCTGCTCCTGCGTGATGGCATTGCTCCACTGATTGGAGTTGATCGCACTATACAATTCTCCCCACAGGCAGTCCATATAAGACACCTTGTCCTTTTCGCCCTGAATGTACTCACGAAGCGCTTTATCCAGACTGGCAGGCAGATCCTTTTCCAAATAGGTTCGGTCAGTCGGCTTGCCGCCATGCATTTGTGGTTTCTCCACGGTCAGCGTAATGAGCTGCTCCATCGGGATATCCAGTGTGGAGGACAGCTTCATGAGTGTACCGGCACTGCATCGGGAGAGCGTTGTCTTGCCGGAGCAGATGTCCGCCAGCGTTGCCCAAGGCACACCGCTTTTCTTGGAGAGCTGGTAGCGGGAGAGGTTCTTTTCCCGCAGTATCTGTTGGATCGTCATATACATCACCGCTCTTATTATATCGGTGCGCCGATAATCAGTCAAGAGAAAACCTTGTAAACCTCTGCCTGCCATGCTTACATCTGCATTTCGGGAGTCTGTGATCCACTCTCCCGAAGCTGCTGGGCGTACTCATGCAGGCTCGTGCCGGTCTGCTGCTGGCAGAACGCCTCCATCTTGTGTGCCAACACCTCCTGCTCAGCGGCGTTGAGGTGATAGCTCCAGTTTTCTTCTGTGCCATCTCCTTTGCAGAGATTCAGCTCCAATGTATCACAGAGACGGTCTTTCTCGATGTCGTAGTTGGCATAGATGTTGAGCCAGTCATCGTTCTGATCGGTGCAGACGAATGTACCGAAGGCGGCATCCACATCGAAGTCCGCCTGCAGATAAAAGTTGAGCTTGCCATCCGATTCGATGATCTCCTCACCGAAAGAAAAATTCCGTGCAGAGAGATGCCCTGCCGAGGTGATCCCTTTGCCGTTCAGACACTCCAGCAGTTTCTGTAGCATCACATCCCCGGAAACAAGCTGCTTTTGTGTTGCACGATAGACGGCTGTAGCCACATCCTGCATGGCCCATGTTTTCCAGCCTTCTATGGTATGGACAGCGGAGAACTCCCGCTTGTCAAAATTCAAATCAAACACTCCGGTGACTTTTCCCGTATTCTCCATGCGAGGGGCTGTCAGGGCATCAAACTCTTTTGCTGTGATGGGCTGCCCGCCGAAAAACATTCCGATGAATTTGTCTGGCGCCACGCCGTTGCCCTTCGTAACATAACCGCGCAGCTTTTTCCCGACCGCCAACAGTTCCTCACCGGGCGAGGTTTTGAAGTACCATTCCTGCCCGTTTTCCATCACATGGTAGGCCGCATAGGTGCGGGCGGCTTCTTCCGCCTCACGGTTTGCGGCATCCTCGGCATAGATCTCACGGCTGATGCGCTCATACTCACGCTGCGGAAGCTGATTACAAAGCTCGTCCAGCACAGTTTCCAAATGCTCCTGCAGCGTCTCACCCTTGAGGTGCTTTTCAATGGCCTTCTTCCACCTCCGGTCCAGCCACAGGACGATTTCTTCATGCTGTGCCATGCTCATCGCCCTCTTTCTGCTTCGTTACGGACGCTTTTGCGGGCCGCCTGGGTCTGGCCGCAGGAGCAGACTTACTGTCTACATACTCCCGCACCGCTTCCGGGACTTCCGATTCATAGAGCTGCTGCAGCACTTCCTCCATGCGCCGCTGCACGGAAGACCGCTGCTTGCGGAGCACAAACTCCAGCGCATCCAATTTAGCTGCGTCAAATCCGATGGTGATATTCTTACTTTCCAATTTCAGTTCCTCCTTAGTCATACTTGATCCCCGGCACCTCCAGCCAGTGGGTCCAGCCTCGGCCCTGGAGCTTCGTTTTCACTACGCCGTACCGGGTGTCCATGGCCTCTATGACCTCGCCGTTTCCAATGTAAAAGCCGTTGGGATCTGTCTTGCCGGAGTAGTTGAAGGGATAGAGATTGGCCACGCTACCGGCGGGCAGTACCCGCTCGAACTCCCGGCCCAGCACATTACTGCCCACAGGGCTGACGCAGCAGAATCCCTGCTTTTGCCGCAGGAGCAGCTTGTCCACATTCAGCTTGCAGCGCACCAGCTCCGTCAGTACATCCGTCTGGAGCTGACGAAGCCGTTCCTTGCTGTCCGCCGTCATCTCCAGATACACGGCACAGTGGACCAGCGGCTCGTGCTCCCGGTGCATTTTATGCACCAGCTCCGCCACATCCCGCAGATTGCTCTCCGCCGCCACCGCCTGCCGCAGCTTGTTGGGGTCTGAGCCATCCAGCTTGTTTTTCTTGTTGGCGTTGTCGATGATCCTGTCCTCCTCGCCGGGGGACACCTGCCGACAGTAAATGCGCAGCGTCACGCCGCTTTTTTCGCCCAGCTCCCGCAGGAGCGCCTGGGCCTCGGTGCTGGCCGGATATTCCCGCAGCGCCCACACGCAGCGGTAGGTGCTGCCGAAGATGTAATGATCCACCTCGAATTTCACCACCCCCGGTGCGATGCGATCCAGATAAGTGCGGAGAAACGCTTCCTGCTGGGAAGGGGCCTTTTTAGAAAATGGATTCTTCATTTTTCCTCCTCACCACATATATAGTTCCATGTGCGGCTCCAGTTCCGGCTCCTGCCCGGTAAACTGTTCCGGCTCCTGAAACACCTGCGTATACCGCTGTATCTGCTCCTCCGTCAGGGAGCAGAAGCTCCCTGCATGGTCATCTCCCACCAAAAAGAAAGGCCCGCAGATGATATCATCTCCCAGCCGTCGGTTGGGCTGCATGCCGTTCAGTTTTCCCTCATCGTTACAGCAGAGGATGACGCCGTCTCCCATAGAGAGAGGCTGGAACAGACCCTCTACCTCCCGCTGGATGGCTTTCAGGCCCTCCTCCATCTCTTTCGCATACGGAGCTTTTCCCGGCTCCACTTTCAGAATTCGCATTTCAAACCTCCGTTTCCGCTGTCAGCCACTGCGCCCCGTCTACAAAGGAGAATACCTCGTGGGTGGCGTCCTGCTCAAAATAAATAGCCAGCAGCTCCAGAAGCCGCTGGCCCTCCGCACGCTGAACGACAAATCCGCAGTCCCGGAACTGCTGCTCCAGGGATGCATAGTTCATGGTCCCGTCCGTCTTTCTGCGCCGCAGCACGAAGCAGAACTCACGGGAGGAGGCCATGGTGGTCTGGACGCTGTCCAGATGCTGGCGATCCTGCACCAGCAGCCCACGGATGGCGGGCATATCTTCCGCCTCCAGCCGCTGCCGGTAGAACTGGCGGTTATCCTGAAAGGACTCCTTGGAGTCCAGGGCCAGCAGCTCCAGCTCCGCCGTGCCTTTCAGCACGCCCAACAGCTCCTGCACCTTTGCCCGAACGCCCTGCTCCGGCAAAACATTCAGATTGCTGGGATGAACGAAGTAGAAGGCCAGCTCTCCGTCCGCCGTTACAACGCTGCCGTTTTTAATATCATCGATACCGATGAGCTGCCGGGTAGATTTTTTCCTGCTCATGCCGATTCCCTCCACACATAATATTGTTGTCCGAAAAAGAAAAACGCCGCAGCATAGCGCAGGAAGTCCAGCATGCTGATCCCTCCGTGCCGAATGCAGAGAAAGGCCAGCGCCGCTGTGATGACCAAGGGGATCATGCTGCCGGTCTGGGTCAGCGCCAGCACCGACAGCAAAAGCCCTGTCCCGATCCACGCCACATCCCGCAGCGTCCACAGCCACAGCATAGGCCGGGCCGTTAAATTTTCGGGGTATAGATACATAGTTCTCCTCCCAAAAGCGAAGCCGCAGGTGTGCGCCTGCGACTTCTGTGTGTTTTATTCTTCGTTCCCGGCATCATTCAGCTCGCGCTCAATGAGACCCAGAATGAAATCCTTCTGCTTCAGGCCGTTCCTGGCCAGATAGTCCTTCAGCCGGTCGAACAGTTCCTCCGGTACCTGAAAGGCAATGGTGCGATTGTTGGCGTTCATAGTTCGTGCTCCTCCTACAAAATGTTCTCTGAGTATGTCCGTGATGTAGTCGGCCAGGGTCTGGCCCCGCTGCTCCTGCTCCGCCCGAAGCCGCTGGTGCAGCGACAGCGGGATGGGTGCGCAGAGGTTCTTCTTTTCTTCCATAGCCTGCTCCTTTCCGCCTCTCCCGAGGCAAGCAAAGCATAGCCCAACTGCGGCGCATAAGCTATTGACAAGTCTAACGAGAATAGAAGCGCAAAGGCAGCATATCGGACAAGTTTAACGAACATATGCGCCCATTTGGATGGCCTGCACCAAACACTGCATCACGAAGTCCACACAAGGGATGGCCACACTGTTGCCCAAGGCCTTATACCTTGCGCTGTCGGATGCACCGGGGATGTCCGTCCACCCGTCCGGGAAGCCCTGCAATCTCTCACATTCCAATGGAGTCAGGCGGCGAATGAGATGGGCATGGACATCTGCCTTTTGGCAAACGAGATCGACGGCATCTTTACACTGCCGTGCGCTCTGTGTGCTGACCACAGCATTCTCCCTGAAGTCATCCACACGCTGGCGGCTGTAGACCGCATGGTGATCTGTGGCAGTCAGGGTATAGGCGATGTCCTGCTGGTATCCGATGCCGTTCCCACCGTTCTGTGGCTGGCGGTCTATGGCATTTCCCGTAATGCAGATCACAGGTTCCTGCTCCACCAGCGGCACATTGTTTCCGCCCGTCCCATAGCGGGCCGACATGGTGGGCGCTACCTCCTCCATCTGCCGGTAGCGGCTGTCAATGCCGTGGTTTTCACACACCAACGGCTGATGGCCGTGCTCCTGCGCCCGCAGTGTGCCCGTCATATTCTCAGAAATTTCCATGACCTGACCGCCTTGATCGTTGATGCACAGCACAGATGGCATACAGTTCCCACTGGCACCCGCCTTCAGTGTCGGAGCAACGCTTTCGTGGTATCCGATGCTCCCGGCACTGGCTCCGGCACCTGCAGAAAAACCGGCGACAAATGTCTGCTGTTTTATTCCCGGCTGTGCATTTAGAGCACCCGCCACATCATGTAAGTCAAGAACCTCATCTCTTTGGTTGGCCGCAAAGGCTATAACGCCATTCCTGCCGGTGGACATCCCACAGTTCACGCCCAAGGTCGCTGCCACATCGCCGGTCAAGTCTCCGTTGTAGCCGTCAAAGCCCTCAGTGTTTTCACTTGCCTGCGTCACGAAAGTCTGCATCTGCATATTTGAGGTGGCCATCAGCGCACCAGACACCCCTTGCAGGTCGATGCCCTCGTCCCGCTGGTTGATGTGATAGGCATCTACATCCGTGACCTGGCCGTCCGGGAGTGCAAGACCCGCCTGGATCTTCAGTGCCCGTTCTAGCTTCCTCGGCAGCGCTTTGCCCCGTTCAAACGCCCGGCGCAGTATCCCCATGCAAGCCTTCGCCGTCAAATAGTACTTTGTCGATGGATCTTCCTCCAAAATCTGCGATAAGGAAGATCCTCTTGCGTCTCTGGGGGACACCCCAGTATTGAGCTAATGTAAAGCTAAGAAAAATGTTGAGTCACCTCCCTGAAGTGTAGTAAAGCCAGCAAGAATGCTCCTGCTGGCTTTACATTATTCTGTGAAATTATTTAGTTGGAATATAGAGCTGAGTCAACCATTGCATCAAATTTTCGTCATCCGTCCAAGAGAGCTGCTGGTCACTAAGCTGCTGCGGATGCACTTGCTCCAACAGCTTTTGCTTCATTTTAATGTTCAGCCGGGCATACACCTCGGTAGTTTTAATGTCAGAATGCCCTAACAGGTCTTTTATATATTGTAAATCTACACCAGCCTCTAACCAATGCATCGCTCGGCTGTGTCTGAATACATGAGGATGGACCCGCACTGGGAACAAATCAGGCTTCTCCTTCTGTGCAAGGGAAACATATTTCTGTATGATGTAGTAGACACCGCCCCGTGTCAGAGAAGCCTTGCTTCTGTTGCAAAAAAGCGGGGCATCTATATCACATTGGCGATATCGGGATTCCTCAGTCAGATAATCCTTCAATATCTTTGCAGGTACAGGAAGAACTGGTATATCTCGGAACTTTCTTCCCTTACCTTTCAGATGTACAACGGCCCATTTTTTATCAAAACGGATATCACCAAAGCGAAGGTTAGCGATTTCAGATGCACGAGCAGCAGATTCATAGATTAAGGTCAAGAAGGCAAAGTCACGCCGTCCCTCACGCGTTGTAAGGTTCGGCTGTCCAAAAATAGTTTGGATGGCTTCTTCCGAAAGATGCGGGACAACCCTTTGCTCACATTTCTTAGGAGGAATTTCCCGGATCTGTTGGCATAGCAGTACAAAGCCTGGATCTTCATACTGCAGGAACTTAAAAAACGCATTGATTGCTGCTCGCCGTTGGTTCCTTGTCGTAATAGAGTTACCTTTCTCCTGTTCCAGCCACCGAAAAAAAGCATCAATTAGCTCCCTATTGAAATCGCTAACTTCCAGCCTATCTCTTCGAATTTTGCGTTCCCGTTCACAGAAATCCAGTAGCAAGGACATTGCGTCTCGATAGGATTGAATTGTTTCTTGGCTTAGTCCCCTTTCAGATGGTAAATACTCAAAGAAATATCTTGATAACGCTTTGGCAAAAAAAGTCGGTCCACGATTAGCCATCCTGCAATCCCTCTCTTTCCATGGCAAGGTCAAACGGAGCATACATGCCGCCCAAATTCTGTTCACAAATATCCATGATATGGGGGAAGGATTGTGCGGTCAGGCGGAGATAGTACTGGGTGGAACTAATCGATGTATGCCCAACATAACGGGAAAGAATCAGTAGATTGCTGTATATTGGGAGTCCAGCTTCAGCCCATTTTTGGATATTATGGCAGCAAAATGTATGACGGAGATCATGCACGCGCGGCCCAAATTGCTTCCCTTTATATGGAATCCCCACATCCCACAAAATGCCGCGAAAGAACTTTCCAATGGTGGATTTTGTATAAGGGGTCCCGCCCTTTGCATAAAAGAACGGCGTTGATTCGACAGTGTTTTTATGAACAGCCTGCGCATATTTTCTACATTCTTCCGTCAATGTGGCAGACATTGGGACAATCCTCTCGCGGTCATTCTTTCCGTGCCGTATGTGCAAAATTCCGTCTTTCAAATCCACATCGTTTTTTAGTAACGCCAACGCTTCAGAAATTCGAAGGCCACAGCCATAGAGTACGCGAAATAAGAGTGGCATAGTAAGATGTCGGTTAGGGGATAGGTTAGTCGGAGAAAGTGAGTCAAGTCGTTCAAAAATGAGATGTAACTCATCCGTTGAAAAAATATAGGGTACGTGTTGTTCTCCGCATTTGGGAAGGGCTGGAAGCAGGTAGGATGGATAACCTTGTTTGCACAGGTATTGGGCAAACCTCTGCATCTCACTCACTCGGCTATATCGGGTGGCGTCCGCCTCATTTGGGCGCTTCTTGCACCATGTCAATGCAATCTCTTTCGTAATTGTGTAACTCTGAATCTCATAATCTTTACAAAAATTATCAAATAGCCGCAGCAGTTTGGCCTGCTGGTTATAGTCCAGACCAGATGCCCTTTTTTGTGCCACATAGGATTCGCATATTGGAGCAAATGGTCCTGTAAAGAAGGGCTTCTTACTCATAGAAGCACCTCCAATGCACATCGTCTCAGCATTTCTGTATTGAGGCTAACGTATACCTGTGTGCTTTCCGGTGTGGCATGACCCAGCGTTTGCGCAATGTCAGTTAATTCTGCTCCATTATTCAGCATGGAGGTAGCGACACTGTGTCGGAAGCTGTGCATCCCAATCGGTTTATCCGTAGAGACATGAATACCTGCTTTAGAAACGAGTTTGGAAACCAACCTTTGCATAGAACCGCTCATGACATCAAACGGTGCAAGGTGCCGGACAAATATACATGGACAGTCTGTCTCTGGGCGGCCATGCTGGAGGTAATCAATGATTGCCCAGCCCACATCTTCGAGCAATGGAAGTTCTAAGGGTATCCCGGTTTTTTGTTGATGAATTGAAATTCGCTTGTTTTTCCAGTCAATATTCTCGAATCGAAGCAATCGCACGTCACTGATGCGCAGCCCCAGCCGGGTAACCAACAACAGGATCGCATAGTTCCGCTTCCCCAACGGATTGGATCGGTCTACCTGAGCCAGAATGCACTCTACCTCATCCGGTGAAAAAACAGTAGGCAGGCGATACTTATGCGTCCGTCTGATACAGGGCAAAGCATTGGCGTAACTGATATAATGGTAGCCTTTGGCCAATGCGTAATCAAACAGCTTGCCTAAGATGCGAATTGTTGCCGCAACCGTACCGGGAGAAAATCCAGTCAAAGATTCAATATAAGTATTTACATGGTGCAGCTCAAGCTGGTGGAAATGCTCAATGCCGGACTCCAGTAGAAAATACTCAAAGCGAAATAGCCTGCTCCGCCAAGTCCTGATAGAACCTTCAGCCACTTGGTTTTGGCGCAAGCTGTCCAAAAAGCCTTCAAATAGCTCCTTATAGGCTGGAGAAAAGCCCTTCAAGGTGATACTTGATTGCTTAAAGACCATCCCATACTGTAAATAATCGTCCAACATATGAATAGCCCGGCTGACATTCTGAGATATATCCCTATCGCCAAGATCGGCACCATATCGTTCCCAGACAAATCTCCGCTCTAAATCCACGGTGAACTCAGTTGCCTGATGCGCTTCGCAGTATACAATCAACTCCTTCCATGTCGCGTCTAACCTTAAAATCGTGCTTTCACTGTAGCCAAGTTCCGCCAGATGCAATTTTAACTCATCAACTGTCTTGACGAGCCATTTCTTTGGCGGGCCTGTGTACTCCATTGTCATAAGCTAATACCTCCGATTCATTTGTATGGCAATTGCCACCACTTAAATTATAGGGGGTTATATTTAGCAGAACAATATAATGTGTTTTGTCTATTCTTGTTGAAAACAGGCTTAGCGTGACGTATAATATTTCCACAATAAAGCAAATGAAACGAGGTGTTATCATGGCCCAAATTGATTATTATAGAACCACTTTGCTCAAAAAAAGGGAGGAGTTGGCAAAACTAAATCAAGATTTAGCTCGTGAGCAGGCTAAAATTGCTCCTTTACAGAAAAAAATTATATCTGCTAAAAGCGCAATCAATCGAACAAAAAGCGATTCCACAATAAAATCCAGGCTTTCAGAGATTGACCGTGCGGAAAAGTCTATTGCCGACATACAAAAGAAATGCGGCGATATTCAAGCAAAAATAGCACAAAAAGAGAAGGAATATGCTACTGCCGACAAAAACTATCGAAATGAAGAAGCTAAGCTCAATAAAAAAGCAGCTGATGATGAAAAGAAACGTCTTCAGCAGTCTGCTCGGCAATCAGCCGCGATGGAGCAGGCTATACGGCGTCAAGAGCAACATCAGGCTCAAATGCAGAGGGAAATTGATAGTATAAAGGCAATTCCTGAAAAAATAACTGTGCTTTTCTTAGCGGCAAACCCCGTTGGCACACACCAGTTGCGACTTGATGAAGAAGCTCGGTCTATACAAGAGAAGATCCGACTTTCGGAATATCGAGATTCAGTACAATTTGAAAGTCGGTGGGCCACGAGAGCTTCGGATATATTGCAAGCTATCAACGAGACAAACCCGACCGTTGTTCATTTTAGTGGGCATGGAGCAGATACGGGTGAACTTGTATTAGAAAATCCTGATGGAACCGCTAAGCTTGTGTCTGCAGATGCAATTTCTACAGCTATGGCAACAGCTTCTGATACCATCCGTTTAATCGTCTTTAATGCTTGTTTTTCAGATACTCAGGCGGCGAGTGTAGTTGAGCATATTGAAGCTGCAATCGGGACATCTGATTCTATTCCCGATGAAACGGCCTGTACATTCGCCGCACAACTCTATTCTTCTATTGGTTTTGGGCATTCTCTTAAGAAAGCATTTGACCAGGCAAAGGCAGAATTGATACTCGAGGGGATTCCTGGCGAAGATATTCCTCAACTTTATTGCCGACCTGATGTTGACCCTGATGATATGGTTCTTGTTCAGCCTAATACTTAAGGACGAGGTCTGCCATCACTATGATGGTGGACCTCATTCTTACTTGAAGAGCATATAGATAATGTAAAGCCAGCAGGATCATTCTTGCTGGCTTTACTGCATTTTAGGAGGTGACTTTACATTATTTTCTACTATACATTAGCTCAATTATGTTCAGCCGAACATAATTGAGCGTCCAGGCACCGCCAGCATAGGGAGAAATCAGTTCCCAGTAGGATTCGCCCAGCAGGTTGCCATGCCCAGGGGTGAGGTCCAGGGACATGAACGGTACCGCACTTAATTCGGACGATCTCTTCCAGGACGATGCGGAAGTCCTCGCCCTTCCGCTCTCCGCTGGAGAAGGCTCCCGGCACATTTTCCCATACCATAAATCGGGGCCGAATATGGATACCTGCCCGGCCTCGTGATCTGTCTGCATCTCTCATCTCCTTTACGATGCGGATCTGTTCCATGATGAGACCGGAGCGCTCTCCGGCCAGCCCGGCTCTGGCTCCGGCCACGGACAGATCCTGACACGGGCTGCCGCCGCAGATGATATCCACCGGCGGCAGCATGGCCCCATCCAGCTTCGTAATATCTCCATAATGCAGCATCCCCGGCAGCCGCTGCTGCGTGACTCGAATGGGAAACGGCTCGATCTCGCTGACCCAAAGGGGGATCACGCCGTTGTGAATAGCCGCCAGCGGAAAGCCGCCAATGCCGTCAAACAGGCTGCCCATAGTAATGCACCTCATTTGGCCGCCACCGTCCGGGCAATATTGACGGCGCTCTGAGCTGTGTAAACCGCCGAGGTAAGATTGGCCTTCGTGGTGGTGTCCAGCCCAAAGGCCCCAGCGATGCGGGGAATTTCCCCGGCAGAGAGCATGAGCCCCAAGCCCAGCAGGGCGTGGTCTTTGAACACCATCAGCCCGGCCACAAGGATGGTGGCCTGCAAAAACGCCGTGAGGCACAGGCCGATGACCTGTTTGCACCACTGGATGAATCCGTCTCCATACCCCCTGGGCACAGAGAACATATACAGGCTCCCCACGGCAATCTGGATCAGCAAAATACCTCCCCGCTTGAGATTGGCAAAGAACACCTTGATGACCGCATAGGCCATGAGGATAAGGCAGAAAAGAACCATAAGCCCGCTGGTCTCCCGCCCAAAGCCCCGCAGGGGATAGGTGGACTCCGTTAGGCTTTCCAGGTTTTCAAGATCTGCCAGCGCCGCCTTTGCCGCATCCCCGATGCTGGTGGACCCAAAGCCGGTGATGCCCGCCGTCAAGGTGCCCTGCAAAGAAATTGCCAAAGAATAGAGCCGCACCGGCACCTGGGTAAAAAGAGAGACGGCCAGAAAGCCCTTAAGGACATTCAGCGCCGTCTCTTTCACATTGCCCCGCCCAGCGGAATACTCGATGCCGCATTCAAACACAGCCACCACCAGTCCCGTGGCAAACAGGGCCCAGCCCAAATAGGAGAAAAACAGCACCACGCTCTGCACCCAGTTCATCTCGAAGAGCTCAGCGCCCATGCTGCCCATCTCCGAAAAGAAATTCCCGAGAAAACCAACCACCTGACTGTAAAACCAGTCCACGATCTGGCCCAGTATTTTGTCCGCTACAAAGTCCCATATAAACAATGAATCACCTCCCAGAATGTAAAAAGCACTCTACTGATCCAGCAGAGTGCTTCTGTCTATATTCGTTTTTTGGTCACAGTTTCATTTTGTTTCCAACGCCCTTGGCCTTTCACGGAGTGAGCAGCCATTGATAATCCTGCCGCCCATCGATCACATACTCCACATAGACCACCTGATCTTTTACTTGATACAGCAAAATGTGGTATTTGTCAAAGATGAGCTTGCGATACTTCTCGACCGTAAAAACCTCGGAACGCAGCACAGGATTGCGAAACGGAAATCGTTCCAAAGAGACTGCCGCCTGACGAAAATCGGAAACCAGTTTGTGCGCCAATTTTTCATCCAGCCTTGCGGCAAATGCCGCATGCTCCACCAACTGCTGGGCGGCCCGCTTCGAGACGATCACTCGATACGCTTCATGCTCCGGCATGGCGTACCTCCTGGATCGCCACCTCCATCATGGCGGCCACCTCATCTACGGAATGATCCACAGCGCCGTGCAGGCGATCTTCCTCCACGGCAAGCAATTCTTCCCGCAGCTTCAGCATCTTTTCCCGATGGGTAAACGCCTCGATGTCCATGACTACCAGATCGCCCTCGCCGTTTTTGGTCAGGTAAACAGGTTCACCGGTCATTTTACACAGCTCCGCAATATCATTATAGTTCTGCCGAATGGCGGCACTTGGCTTGATATACATATTCGCTCTCCTTACATAGCAGCTTTATAACTATATTATACCATTAAACTGCTATTATGCAAGAGGAATATTGACTTGCGCCGTTATACCCCGATGATCCCCCAAATATACAGCGGTGCCGTCAGCGTAAAGACCAGACATGCAAACAGGATAGCCGGAGCCGTCCATTCAAATTGTCCTGTTTTCCGATAGTCAAAATACGCCGTCCCCAGCTTCACGAAGAAGAAAATAGCCAGAATCATGTCGATGGCGGGGAATACCACCTCGTTGACCACCGACTTGATCTGCCCGGACGCTGCCGTCCAGGTGCTCTCCACCGCACCCGCCACATCGCCGCTGCCTGCGGCAAAGGCCGCCACAGACAGCAGGCAGCACAGCAGCGCCGTGATGCTCAGCATGAGCATGATACGCTTTGCAGTTTTCATTTTGCGTCCTCCTTACAGTGTCATTTCATGTATCCCACGCCGCAGCTCGGCCAATTTTTCCGCTGCCCAGTCAGGGATGCACTCGTCACGGATAATGCCTACGAACTCGGAGCGGTTCCACCTCGTGGTCTCGCCGTCTCCCAAACAGGTGCAGAGTACCGAGCGGCCACGGGCGTGGGGCTGACAGCCAAAGCCGCTCAGGGCCAGCCACAGCTGATTCTCCGGCTGCCAGTAGGATTCCCGCAGCGTGTCCGGCGACAGGATCAGCACCCTGCCGGTGAAGTCCTGCTCTCCGGAATTGGATTCACAGTGTTCTGCGCCAAACAGGTGCAGCTTTGCCAGCTCTGCCCGGTATTCGCTGACGAATCCGTCCAACACGGCGGGATGGCTGTTTATGAGGAAGGTATGCCTGTGCCCTCCATCTTCGGGAACGAAGATGGAGCGGCTCCACTGCTTATTGGTCTCATGGTAGCGTCCGTCATGGGACTGTTCCTGCAAGGTGTTGGCCAGCACAAAGCCCACCCGCTTGTAGCCATACTGGTCAATAACGCTTTTGGCGCAGTCGGCTCTGAGATGCATTCCGTCAAAGTCCCTGCGGATGGCCAGCTCTATGGCCCCGGCGCAGGCACAGTTGGTGCGGAAGTTAGCCCGCCACAGCTCCAACTCGCCCCGCTCCCGAGCCTCTTTGGCCGTGTAGGGGTACATTGCCTCACTCGGCAGCATAGACAATGTCTCCTTCCTCCAAAAGCTGTGCCAGTGCGGACGGACAGCACCCACTCAGCATAAGCAGGGGCCGGATGCTGTCCGGTACCTGCGGCACATCCTCCATGTCTTTTTCGCAGTCGGCTGCACAGGGCATCCTGCACGCCGCCTGCAGCACACCCAGCAGTTCTACGGAGGCCCGAGACAAGCCCTCCAGTGCGTGCAGCAGCTGCAGTGCTGTCATTTCCTGCGGCATGAGCAGGATGTGGTCCTGCCCCAGCCACGCAGACAGGGAGATGCCTGACAAGCCCAGTTCCTCCAGCGCACCGTTGGGGATGAGCAGGCCGTTCTTTTCAAATTTCATTTCGCTGTTCATAGTAAAATTTCCTCCTAAATCTTTCGTGGTTTCTCCGGAATGTGGATCAGTTTGCAGGTTTTGTCCCCGCTGCCATATTCACTGAAAAAGGACATCTGCGGTGCAAAGGTGCGGGGGTCGTAGTTGGTCATGATGTACTCACGGTACTTGTTGTTTTTCTTCTTGGACTGGCTGTTGGGGCGCTCCACCTCGTAGATGAAGAAATCATCATACAGCTTCCGTATGTACGGGCAGTTGTTATAGGACACCATAGCGAATCCCTCATGCTTTACCAGCACATCGTGGAGCCGCTGGTGGTCGCTGCGGGGAAACTCCACCGTATAGCATTCCGCCTCATAGTAGGGTGGGTCACAGTAGACCACGGTCTGCGGGTCGTTTCGGGCGGTGATGATGCTCTCGAAATCCTTGTTTTCCAGTACCGCATCCTTCAGCCGATGAGAGCACTCCCACAGATCCCGGAAAAACCGCCGTATATCGCAGGAGCCTACGCCATAGCTGTCTCCGCTGCCATTGTAGCTGTAGCGCTGCAGCTTATAAAATGCTGCGGCACGGCGCACATTGCCTAAACTGCCACGCTCCAAAAGCAGCTGCCGCACGACCTCCGCCTGGGGTGGTTCAAAAAACACCTCCGTCAGATCCAACTGCCGTTCCATGTACTCCATGGTGAAGTCCTCGCCCTGCAGCTGACGCTGCAATACATCAAATTCATCGTGGGCGTTGATAGGGAGAAAGCCCAGCTCCCTGACCAGCTCCAGCGGACGCTCCTTGGCGCAGAAGAGCAGGTTATATAAATCGTGGTTCAGGTCGTTGTAGATCTGCAGACACCCGCTGGGGACGGAAGTATTCATGGTGATAATGCCGCTGCCGCCAAACACATCCACCAGTGTCTTGTAGTGGGTAGGCAGCAGCATTTGGATGGCCCACATGAGCTGGGCCTTGCCGCCTACCCACGGCATGAGCTTCGTCATCTGCCTACTCACCGAATTTCTCCAGCGCCCGCTCCAGTCCGGAGATGGCGGCGTCTAACCCGCTGCGCATTTTCTCAAGGCTTCGGATGGTGGCATAGACCTCTGCCGCCGTCTCCGCATAGTAATACCCCCGCCGGTCCGCCGCAATGGGTACGGCCTCCTGTCGCAGTCGGTTGATCTTTCGCCTAAGCTCGTTCCCGCTGATGCCCAGCGCCCGCTCCAATTCCCGGCTGCTGACTACATTCTTATGCCCCTTGCATCCGTTCTCCAGATACCGGGAGATGGTCTCCTTCGTCATTCTTGCACTCCTTTCCGGGTACCGCTCACCGAAAAGGGTGCAAAAAGTGGGACCGCTGTCCCTTTTCGGAAAGCGGCCCCATTATTGATTCAGTTTACTGCATGGTCATATCCATGCCCTGCTGCGGCAGATGCATAGGCTGTCCATCCGGACGATGGACATAGCCATAGTCACTGAGGATGCCCCTATCTCTATACATCAGGTCTGCGCCGTAGGCGGTGAGATTCAAATTCCGGATGAGCAGGTCAAGCTCTGGCCCGTCTGCCATAAGGGAAAGTTCCTCCCGTGCCCGATCCTCCAACGAGTGGATATTCGGTTCGAAGGCGTATTCACTCAGGTGCTCTGTCAGCGCCATGGCATCCTCCAGCTTGTAAATATCCAGCTGACTGGCCACTGCCTTGAACGCCGCCAGTTCCCCATTTGCATCCAGCATTTCGAGACACTGCGCAAATTGATTGACCTGCTCCATACTGGTGTGAGCCATATCCACGAAGGCCCACATCTCCGGCATGGCGGTGTCGCATTCCTCCAGCTGCACCTCCTGCCAGCTATCCACCTCCAGACAGTCCAGCACGGCGTCCAACTCCGCCTGCTTTGCGGGCAGGTACAACTTTACAGCACGGACATCACTGACGCAGAGGAAATGGATCATATACGGCGGCTTCCGGGACGGCCTGCCCAAGTTGGGCGGGGCCTGCCGCAGCTCGGCTTCCCGTACTACATAGCCGTTCGGGGTCATAGCGCCGTGTTCGTCCCGGCGCATTTTTTCACCGATCTTGGCATAGTCCAACAGCTCCAGCACACTATCCGGTACTTGTTCCAGTTCCGGCAGGAACTCGTTCTCCACATAGAACCGGCCCAGTGCCGCATCATCCCGGACCTCCGCCACCACATGACAGCCATCCACACTGTACGCCAGATCCAGCAATCGCTGGAGGGTCAGTTCGTCGCCATTGGTTTGGCACAGCTTGTCGACCTCCATCTGCACCAGTCCCTCAAAAGCGATGTCCTCTACATGGTCGAATGTACTCAGCTGCTCCGCCAGTGCATTGAACTGATACAGGTCGCTGTCATCAAGGAGCGGTGCAAGAAATCCGTACCGGCCAATGTCCTCCACCTGCCAATAGGGTTCCCGCCCATCCTCCAGCCGCAGCTTATCCAGTGCATCTATCAGTTCCCACGGCGTAGCGGGCAGATCCAGCTCTGCGTGATTACTGCAATCCGGATTGCCCATATATATGGAAAATACCTTTTTACCCAAGCTCCATACCTCCTCTCCGCTGCACGATGTCCACGCAGTGATCCGGGTCTGCGCCGGGGACATCCCAGCCGCACATACTGCCGATCTTCATAGCTTCCTCCTGAGCGGGCGTCACCCCCAGCTTCCGGTTCTGCTCGTCCGCAATGCGGCGGTTCTCCTGTGCGTCCGGCGTAGACCAGTCGCTGGGATAGTACCCGATCTCCCCACGCTTCACGCAGATGAGCTGCCCCGTACCCGGCAGCAGGGTAAAGCACAGCTGAGGCAGCTTGTCCCGGTAAGGCTCGAACCGCTCCTGTTCCGTCCGGATGCTCCAGTCCTCATCCTGCCACAGGTGGACATACAGTTCCCGGCCACCGTCCAGTGCGATCTCCCGCTGCTCGAAGCCTTCGCCCCAGCCATCCGAGGCTTGGCCGGAGATGTACTTCTTCAGCGCAGCCAGCTCTTCAGCCGACAGTTCGCCGCTGATCTGACACTCCGCCACGCCCCACAGCCTGCCGTGCCGCTGCTCCACATCGAAGACAACGGAATGTACCTTGTCGTTGACGCTGTCCGGTTTTCTGTACCAGTACATGATGCCTCTGACCTGTTCCTCCTGCATGCGGTTTTTGAATAAGGCGCTGCGGATCTTGTCCTCATACGATGCCAATTCGCCGCCGGTGAGCCGTTCCGCCTCCTCCGGCATATCGCCCCACTCATCCGGCTCGTAGAGCTCGGCAGTCAGCGGCATATACAACTTCAGCACGCTGCGTTCGGGCGGCAGGACAGTGAAGCTGTCCTCGCCGGGGATAAGGGCCAGCGTCCGCCCGTTGTCCCATTTCATCTGAAATTGCCCGGCGTCATCTACGCACACAAGCGTACCCTCTGTGCCGGGTGCTACCGGCGCATAGGGGTCCTCCATGGAAACCAGCCGAATGCGGGTGCCGGGCGGGTATTTTTCCCGCAGGAATTTCACTATTTTCTCGGATGTAAACATTTTTAGATCCCTCCTATTTTCTGTGTGTATTCAGATAGCGTATATGGATCATCCTCACCGAAGAAATCCAGCAAAATATCATCTGCCGCCTTGCAGACGGTAGGGTCGTCTGTCAGGACTTCGTAGCGAAACCCGGTGGTATCCCGATAGGGCAGTTCCTCCCGAATACAGTCCAGAAACGACTCTGCATCGCAATAGAGGATGTCATCGTCCCCGACAAATGTGGCCTTGCCAATAGGCTCTATAATGCATCACTTCCTTCTTTCGCAATACACCACCAGCCGCTGCCGCCCGCCGCTGGCGTAGGGGTGGCAGGTAATGAGCGTCAGCAGGTCACGCCCCGGCTGGATCTTGATCTTCTCCGCCTCATGGGGCTGGATGATTTGAATGTCAACCACCGTGTAGGTGAGCGTTTCCCACAGATTGGTAATCGTTACGGTATCGCCCACCTGCAAGCGGTCTATGTGCCGAAAATAATCTGCGCCATGCCACCCTCTATGCCCGGCAATGACGCAGTTGGTACTCATGCCGCCAATGGGCGCCGAGGTGTTCCCAAGCACCGCCGCCCCTGCGTCCAAATGTGCGCCGGACGCGCCCAAGTAGACCGGCATGACCAGCTCCAGCGTGGGTATCTCCAGCACGCCTATGATCTCGTCCTCCACGCCGTAGTCTCTCAGCAATACAGCAGGCTCCTCACAGGCCGCAGCGTCGGCCAGTCCCGCCTGCCGCTCCGTATAAATGCGCTGGTTATATCCCTGCAAGTCCGTCAGCAGCTCGGAGTATGGCTGTCTCACCTCCTCCAAAAAGCCCTGTGTCGCCGCGCTCATGTCCGCTTGCAGCCTATGCCCGGAAACCACCGGCCACAGCAGAATACAAAGCCCCGCCACGGCCAGCGCCACCGCCAACAAAACAGATTTTTTACCCACGACGTCGCCTCCTTGCAAAGAAGCAGACCCTGCCAGCCGCAGCCAACACACCAAGGCCGATGCCCAAGCCCGTGAGATAGTGCTGCGTCCACGAAGACGCAGCCTTCGGAGTTTTTCCATTTTCTACCACCAGCTCCGGCACATACGGCACCCGATGTCCCCGCACCAGCAGCCGGTGGGTGTTCACCCCAAAGGGCGTACAAGTCACCAGCGTCACCAGGTCTTGCCCGTCCTCGATTTGCAGCAGCGATGTGTCCCCAGGCAGCACCGTGGCGATCCGGTCCACCTCGTAGGCCAGTATCTCACCCAGTACATGGATGTAAAAAGTGTCGCCCTCCGCAAGCTGGTCAATGTCCGAAAACAGCTTTGCACTGGCCATGCCGCTGTGGGCTGACAGCACCGCATGGGTGCCCGCCCCGCCCACAGGCAGAGAAGTACCCATGACATGCCCCACGACCCGTTCCAGCGTCTCCGCCTCCGTGCCGTGCCACACCGGGAGATACACGCCGATTTTGGGGATGTCAATATAGCACATGGCCCCGCCCACGGAGAGCTGCTCCGCATAGAGCATGGGAGGAGCAGAAGCCCCTCCCGCACAGACCGCCGCCTCACCCCGCAGCAAGGCGTTATATTCCTCCGCTGCCCGACGCTGCTCGGCCAGCTTCGCATCGTCGGCGTCTTCGATGGCATTGGTATAGACTGTTTCCACATCCGAGTGATACTTTTCACTTACCAGTTCACCCATAAGCGGGTAGAGCAGCAATCCCAGCGCCAGAAGCGCACAGGCTACCGCCAGCAGTCGCCACTTCACTGGTCGTTCCTATTGTGCTTCCGCCCCCGGACCACAATAAACGCCGCCACGCCCAGCAGCATGCAGCCGCTCACGGTGAACATCCAAGTGCCGTAACCGCCTGTCTTAGGCAGGTCAAAGCCGGGGTTGTTGATGACCGTCAGCGGCACGATGGCATTGCCGTCCTCCATGTCCACCGCGTCGCCGTTGACGGTGCCGCTGGCCGTCAGGAGCTTCACGCCGCAGGTCTCGCAGGCGCTCTCGCCCTCCACAGCGGTAATAACAATTTCAATACCGTCCTTCAGCAGCACATACCCCTTGTCCGTGGCGGTCTCTGTCATCGTATAGGTATCGTCCTCCAAACCCATGACCCGGATGTGCCCCTCTCCGTTGGGCACAAACAGCGTGGCCTTGCTCTCCCTCGCCTCATGGCCGGTGACATGGTACACGCCGTCCACCAGCTCCGCCGTCACAAAATAGCCGTCCGTGTCGTTGTGCAGCAGGAAATGAACATTGGCCAGGTCGCCCTTGCCGTCCGAAAACTGCTTCAGCACATCCACGCCGTAGGTGTAAACATGGCAGCAGTCCTGAAGCGTATCATAGTAGCTGGTGTTGGTGCGCTTCCAGGTCAGGACCACCTCGTTGGGGTTGTCGGTATCGCCCAGCTGCACATCAGCAGTGAGGGTGGCCGCATAGGTGATCCGCATGGTGCAGTCGCTGTAACCACGCTTCACGCTGTCCGTGTAGACACTCTCGGACTCGTTGATGTCCGCCAGCCCTGTCTCCGTCATACCAATGGTCATGGTGCTCTGTGCGTCATCATAGCTAACGGCGAACTTGCCGGAATCCTCGTCCCAAGTGGTGATTTTGTCTGTGCACTCGGCATCCCGGAAGAACTCGATGACCACATCATTCTTGTTGTAGCGGATGCCCTCGCTCATCGTGTCCACAAAGGTATAGGTAGTGAGGCTGGTAGCCTTGGAGGTAATGGTGGGCAGTGTGCTGATGATCTGATAGTCCACCACATCGCCCACGGAAGCGGTGGCAGTATGTGCATAGCCGTCCGCAATATCCCCCGTGCCGCCGTTCTTGCCTGTGCTGTTTTTATCCTCCCGGACAGTTTTTTCGAGGTCCGGGCTGCCGGTCTGATTCTTGGGATATACGGTCACATCATAGTTCCAGCCTTTGCCGTCGATGGTGGTCATGGGCAGGCTCACAAAGAAGGGATTGCAGGTGCTGGTGACATTCTCAGGCACACGGGTCTCCACCACCAGATACAGCCCCTGCTCCAGTCCGCTGACCTTGCTGTGTCCATTTTCATCCGTCTCAGGCATGGCCTTGCCGCCATTTCGGGCAGCAGCTTCCAGCGCATTTTTGACGGTGGTGGCGTTGGCGGTCAGTGCATCGCTCATGGCCTTGTTCAGCTTGTCGGCGGTATAGTAGCGGGTGCCGTTTTCGCTCTTGTGTGCATCTGCGGCGGTCAGGCCGATGGCCTGGAGCACGGTACCCTCGGCAAAGCCGTACAGCACACCTACCTGACGCTGCCCGTCCACCAGTTCATTGTTCATGGCGATGTCAGCTACCCGCAGATAGGTGAACTCCACGCCCTGAATAGCGTACTGCGCCAGCTTGTCGGTAACGGCATCGTCCTGCACACCGGTGCTGACATAGGACGCCGTATTCCACGCCCCGTCCTCGCTGGCCGCCGTGATGTCGTACTTATAAAGGGAAAGGGACGCTTTCCGTCCGGAGTCAATGGTCGGCGCTGCGAACGCTGTGCTGATAAGCCCCAAGGCCATGACCATGGCCAGAAGCAGCGCCCAAAGTCGTTTCGTTTTCTTCATGGTTCAGTTCTCCTTTTTCGTCGTGGATTTTTTGCAAAAATAAACACCCATGCAGAGCATGAGTGCTGCAAACAGAATATAAATCGTGAAGCCTGTACCGCCCGTAAAGGGCAGTGCAAAGCCCGCATTGTTGCAGGCGGTAATGGTGATATCATGGCTGCCTGCGTCCAGCGTTCCCACGAACAGCGGCTCCGTCAGCAGCGTCATTCCCTCCGCCGTCTGCACCTCTGTCACCCGGTAGTAGGTGCTGCCGTCTGCTGTCAGGTTTTCCCAGCAAACCGCCCCGTCCGCACCTGTTTCCGCCGCGCTCACCTCCTGCCAGTTCACCTGATCCGCAGAGGATTCCAGCAGAAACCGGATCCCGGACAGAGGATCACCCTCGGCATCCACCTTCTTCACCGTGATCCTGCCGGGGATGTCAGCAGTCTTGATTTTCAGGTAAGCCGTTACCGGGTCACGGACGCTGGCAGAGTAGGTAACCACATCCTGAATACCGGTAGGTTCGCCCCACACGCCATCGCCCCATACCACCATACCGGCGCTGGTGGTGCCCTCTTTGGCGGCGGTAATGGTAACGGCATCCGAGATAGGCTTTTCCGCTGAGATGGTCAGCACATCTCCGCTCTTGCTGAAAGTCAGGTTGGCGTCCTCACAGCTGAAACTATACTTTCCCAGCATCCCGTTGGTGTCGGTGATGCTGCCGGTAAACTTGCTGCCGTCCCAAGTCAGTTCCAGCGTCTCTGCATTGGTGGCAGTAGATGCGCAGAAGCTGGGGCGCCTACTATGGGTCTGCACAGAATCCACAATGGAATCATAGTAGCTGAGGATCTTGCTCCGCAGGGGGTGGGTTGCATCCACCCGCTCCAAGGCCTCGTCATAGCCCATAGATTTCACATCAATATGGTGGAAGCTGCTGTCCCGCTCACCGGCCACCACCTCCCAAATGAGGACCTGCGTGGCATAGGCCCAGGCCATCTTCTCCGCTGTACTCTCTACATCTGCCCACCAGCCGCCGCCAATGGTGCCGTGATAGCCGTAGCTCATAATGCGGCCGATCTGCCGCTGCACCTCACGGGGCGTAAGGGGATGCCCGTCAGGCAGGCTCAGGTGATCCCACCAGGTATCGTCGTGGTCTGTGATGGAATCGTAGTTTTTCTGCGGTGCGCCGGGTTCGATGCAGTAAGCTACCTCGCCCTGCCAGGAGTCCAGACACCGGAACTGCGTGTAGCTGGAAGCCCCTACCCGGTAGCCAAACCGCAAATTCAGTACACCGTGGCCCCAGTTACCGCTGGACTTCAAGGTATCATCTGACAGGGGAAAATTCCAGATATACACCTGTTTGGATGCGGCGAAGGCTGTGGTAGGCAGCAGGCATAGGCACAGCACCAACGCCAGCAGAAAAGCCGTCCCGCACTTGATGATTCGTTTCAAAATAGACCTCCTATTCTCCTAAATTTTTACATAAGAAAAAGGCCCTCCATGAGAGCCTTTTCTCTAATATGGCTGCCGTTATCCGCGACCGATGAACAGTTCGTACTGTCCGTCTCCGATCTGGTCTGCCCAGATCCAGACGGCGGTGCAGCCTTCCTGATCCTTATAGTACGTCAGATCATCCCGGATATAGGCGGCCAAAACATCTTCCGTCTTGCTGCTGCACCGGATGGGAGTGTCCCATGTGCCGGTTGCCGCAGGATCCAGCACCAGCCCGATGCTCACGGCATAGTCCTTGGCGTAGGCCAGCCAGTAGTCCATGGCAAAGGCTTTCTCCTCCGGCTGTGGAGCTGCCTCATCCGTCACGGGTTCAGAGGGGGCGGATCCTGTGGGCGGAGTTTCAGGCGGCACAGTCTCGGCAGGCAGCACTTGCACCGGAGGAACTTCCGCCGCAGGCTTCGCTTCTCCGGCAGAGGAATTGGTTTTCTTTTCTCCCGACGGCTCCGCATCGACAGGGCCGGGGCGTTCTGCCTCATCTTGTGTTACGACATCCGAAGGGTTTTCGTTTCCATTTTGCGCCGCTGTGGTCCCGGAAGCGGCGGCAGATGCCACTTGCGGCGGATCTCCTTCTGTCGTTTTCGCAGATGCTCCGGCTCCGCCGCAGCCTGCGAGGAGAAGCACGCTCAGCATACCCGCCATGATTTGCAGTTTTTTCATTTTGTACCTCCAGTTTTTATTTTTCTTTTCCGTCCTGTGTTGGTACACAACACAACTACCACAGGATCGCCCACAAGTCAACGGGAATCTGCGCAGCTGCCATAGAAAACGGGAGGCCCTCTGGCACGAGCTCCGTTCCAACTCATGCCATGCCGCCCATTTCCATGCGGGATGCTTCTTCCCGCGCCATGTTCTGCCGCTGGACATCCAGATCATAGACCGTACAGTAGCAGTTATAATCTCCGGGGGACGGATTGCAGCGCAGGCAGTAGCGGTAATGCTCAGTTTCCACGATGTAGCCATAGTTTTGTACATAGCCGCCGTCGATTTTGCCGCCGTGGTTATAGCAGAAACGCTCCATAGCGAAGCGGTTTTTCAGCACACTCTCCCGCAGCGTGTCCACGACCTCCTGCAGCTCCAGCTTGAATGCGGGGCTGTTCAGCTCCTCCGGGCCACGGGGCCACCATGTATGCCAGAACTCGTTTCCGCTGCGTCCGAAGTCCATCCGGACATGTCCAACGGTACCCAGCCGCTTATCTTCTTCGGGGTGCGGGGTATAAA
>OIXH01000492.1_pt1 | contig 48378 bp, 42 predicted proteins | sample 1587741 | NCBI WGS metagenome assembly OIXH01 (sample SAMEA3888916, study PRJEB22519) | human gut metagenome | biome: human gut; feature: human-associated habitat; material: faeces | place: Denmark | collected 2011 | reverse complement strand
AACTTCTACACCTGCTAACTTTAAGCCGTACATGAACTTGCTGTAAGAAAGTCCGTTCATTCTTGCTGCAGCGTTGATACGTGCGATCCATAATTTACGCATTTCACGTTTTAAATCTTCCGGCTGAAAAATCTGAGAGGCTTGCTCAGGCAATTCTGAGCGCAAAAAAGAATATAAGATATTGTTCGGTGTGTCAAAACCTATCTGCTTCAGAGGTATGTAATATATGTTCAAATTCGGGCAGAGACCACAGCATAATTTGCGTTATGGAAAGTCCAAGAGACGTAATGCAGATGGAAAGGACAAACGAATTCAAAGGTGTTTATCATGTCCTGCACGGGGCAATATCACCTATGGACAATGTTTCACCTGATGATATTAAAATTAAGGAGTTGGTTGCAAGAGTATCGGGCGGTGATATCAAAGAGGTAATTATGGCTACAAATCCCAATCTTGAAGGTGAAACAACAGCTATGTATATTTCAAAGCTGATAAAACCCTTTGGAGTTAAGGTAACCAGAATTGCGCACGGCGTTCCTGTTGGCGGCGAGCTTGAGTTTGCCGACGAAGTTACTCTCGGCAAAGCACTTAACTGGCGTGTTGAGATATAATATAACATATTCAGGAGAGATATACTATGACGAATTATGAGATTAGAACCGTAAAATCTGATAATGATATAATGGGCATTTCCGGCGGTGCATATATTACCTGGCATAATGCTTACGATGAGCTTCTTCCTAAAGGTCAGGTCGACTATATGATAAAAAAATACCAGAGCTTTGATGTGATAAAGCAGGATATTTTGAAGAACGGCTATACTTATTATATTGCTGAATCCAATAATAAAATAATTGCTTTCTGCGGCATAAAGCCGGAGCTTGACAAACTGTTTATCAGTAAGATTTACGTTTTACCAAAATGGCAAAGACATGGTATTGCAAGCAGCTTATTTCAAACTGTGGTTTCAGATTTTGCCACAAAGTACAATACATTTTACTTAACAGTAAACAAAAACAACACAAAAGCAATTTCAGTCTATAAATCATTCGGCTTTGACATAACCGATACTGTTGTAACAGACATTGGCGGCGGTTATGTCATGGATGACTATATAATGGAATACACTATATAATGAAGTACAATTGTAAAAAACAGCCGAAAGTCACATTATGACATTCGGCTGTAAAAAACTATTCTGAAAACTTCATCTTTATATAATCACAAATGATTTTAGCGGTATCATCAATACCAAGAAAAGCACTGTTTAAAGCTATATGGTAATTTGTAACATTTCCCCATTCCTGATTGGTGTAAAAGTTATAGTAATTGCTCCTCTTCTTGTCGGTCTTTTTCATAGTATCAAGAGCTTCCTTTTCGGTTTGCTTATATATGCGCATTACACGCTCAAGCTTGAACTCCTGATCAGCGTGAATAAAAACATTGACAACATTCTTGTTTTCTCTCAGAACATAGTCAGAACAGCGTCCGACAATAACACAAGATTTATCTTTTACCAAATCCTGAATCACCTGCGATTGAATTCTGAATATAGAATCAGAATTCAAAATATCACCATATCTATAAAAATTACCTCTGTCAGACTGAAGCCCCATAACAAGCGAATAGAGCAGACTATTTGTCGGCTTTTCGTCAATGCCGTCAAAGAGATTTTCGGATAAACCGCTCTCTTTAGCTGCAAGTGCAATAAGACTCTTGTCATAAAACTCAATTCCAAGCAAATCGGCAACTTTTTTTGCTATCTTTCGACCGCCGGAGCCAAACTGCCTGCCTACTGTGATAATACAATTTGTATCTGAACTTAATACTCTGTCATTCCCCATATTATCTCCTCCTATATTATGACATTGTAACACAGATATTTTAAGTAGTAAAGTTAATTTTTTTGTTCAACCGTAAAAATTAATCAAATTTCTTTGTGCATTTTAGACAAATATGTTTTATATTTAATTACAATATTATAATAAAGCCTGAAATTTTGTTGCTTGACAATATTTTTAAAATGTATTATAATAGCATAGTTGTATAAATATTATATGCAATTCCTTACTCCTGTGAATTATCAGGGGTCAGAGTCCAGAAGGAGGTGAAAATAATGGCAGAACACATCAATAAGTATGAGACCATCATGGTTTTAGACGCTTCTAAAACAGAAGAAGAAATCTCAGCTTTACTCGAAAAGTTCAAGTCATTGATTGAAAAGCACGGCGAAATCGAGAGCGTCGATGAATGGGGCAAGCGTAAGCTCGCTTATCCAATCAATTTCATGAATGAGGGTTATTATGTACTTGTAAACTTCAAGTCTGCACCGGAATTTCCGAAGGAGCTTGAACGTGTTTACGGTATTACTGACGGCGTGCTCAGAAGCATCGTTGTAAGACGTGAGGAGGACTAATTATGATTAATAAAGTAATCTTAATGGGTAGACTTACTCGCGACCCTGAAATCAGACATACCGGAACGGGACGTGCTGTTTGTAATTTCTCTGTCGCTGTTGACAGCGGTTACGGCGAAAACAGACAGACCGATTTTATTAATTGCGTTGCGTGGAATAATCAGGCTGAATTCCTGGGTAAATATTTCACAAAGGGTATGATGATTATTGTTTCCGGTCGTATTTCGACCAGAACATGGGAAGGTCAGGACGGCAGGAAGAATTATACTACTGAAGTTATTGTAAACGAGATAAGCTTTGGTGAAACAAAGAAATCAAGAAACGAAAATGCAGGCTATGGCGGCGGTTATAGCGCTCCGCAGCAAAATGCATATTCCTCTTCTTATTCTGCACCGTCTGCTGTAAGCGATCCGTCTTTGCAGTCAATGCCGGACGGCATGGATAATGATGAATTCACTCCATTATCCGAGATAGATGATGACCTTCCGTTTTAAAAATTTGAGTTAAAGGAGATTTTGAAATGGCTGAAGAAAGAAGAAACGACAGACCGCGCGGCAGACGTCCTAAGAGAAAAGTTTGCTCATTCTGTGTTGATAAAGTAGACCACATCGATTATAAAGATGTTGCAAAGCTCAGAAGATACGTTACAGAACGCGCTAAAATTCTTCCGAGAAGAATCAGCGGTTGCTGCGCAAAGCATCAGAGACAGCTTACTGTTGCTATCAAGAGAGCAAGACAGATAGCTTTGATGCCTTATACATCTGACTAATAATTTTAACCGGCGGTTTTTTCCGTCGGTTTTTTTACTAAAAATGTAAAAAACTGTTGAAAATTATATGAAAATCATGTAAACTATAAGAAAGTATTTTGACAAAATTATCTTATTTCAAAGGAGTTATATGACATGAAAGTATTGGTTGTAGGCGGCGGCGGCAGAGAACACGCAATTATCTGGAAATTGTCACAAAGCGACAAAGTAAGCAAGATTTATTGCGCGCCTGGAAACGGCGGTATTTCAGAACTGGCTGAATGTGTGCCTATCGGCGTTATGGAGTTTGATAAGCTCACTGAGTTTGCCAAAAGCAATAATATAGACTTAACCGTTGTTGCGCCCGATGATCCTCTTGCCGCAGGTGCTGTAGATGCATTTGAGGCCGCTGGACTTAAAGCATTTGGTCCGAATAAGGCTGCTGCAATAATCGAGGGAAGCAAAGCGTTTTCAAAAGACCTGATGAAAAAGTACGGTATTCCGACAGCTGCATATGAAGTTTTTGATAACAGTACAGACGCCGTTGAATATATTAAAGCGCAGGACAAGTTCCCAATTGTTGTCAAAGCTGACGGCCTGGCACTTGGAAAAGGTGTAATAATAGCAAAGACCTTAGATGAGGCCGAAAGAGCAGTACATGAGATTATGGACGACAAAGTGTTTGGTGCTGCCGGCGGTAAGGTTGTCATTGAAGAATTTCTTACCGGTCCTGAAATATCCGTACTTGCCTTTACTGACGGAAATACAATGAAGCCCATGGTTTCGGCTCAGGATCACAAACGTGCTTATGATAATGACGAGGGTCCGAACACAGGCGGTATGGGTACATTTTCACCAAGCAGAATATACACTGATGAAGTTGCGAACGAATGTATGAAGAATATTTTCATACCAACCATGAACGCTATGAACTCCGAAGGCAGAAAATTTAAAGGTGTTTTATATTTCGGCTTGATGAAAACGCCAGACGGCGTTAAAGTAATTGAATATAACTGCAGATTCGGCGACCCGGAAACCCAGGTTGTTCTTCCGAGGCTCAAAAGCGATTTGTTTGATATATTCAATGCCGTTGTTGATGAAAAACTTGACGAAGTCGAAGTTGAGTGGGCTGACAATGCCTGTGTATGTGTGGTGCTTGCATCAGGCGGTTATCCGAAGAGTTACGAAAAGGGCTATAAAATAAGCGGTCTCGACGCCGCCAAAGCTCAGGGAGCATTAGTTTTTCATGCAGGAACAAAACTCGAAAACGGCGAAATCCTGACAAACGGCGGCCGTGTACTTGGTATAACCGCGCTTGGTGATGATTTGGATTCCGCAATCAAACAAGCCTATGACTATGTTAAACTTGTTGATTTTAAAGACGCACATTACAGACACGATATCGGTATAAAAAAAGTGTAAGCAAGCCTATATAATATTTCAGCCTCTCCTTTTCGGAGAGGCTGAAATAATTTTAAACTTTAATTCTATTTGTCTTTATCGAGTCCCTGCATATACTCGTCCATAGCGTCGGCAACGAGTTTTGAATATTTCACTGCTTCAACAACAGTCTTTGCACCTTTAACAACATCACCTGAAGCAAAAATACCTTCACGGGTTGTCTCGCCGTATTCGTTTGTAACAAGCAATCCTTTTTTAGTTGTGTCTATTCCTTTTGTTTTTGATAGGATAACGTCCTGTGCACCCTGGCTGATTGAGATAATAACCGAACTTGACGGATAAAGCTTATCGCTACCCTCAATAGCATTAATGCTTCCATCCTCCTCAACTTTTGTATCGCGGAAAATAACGCCGTCAGGTTTAATCTCAACAGGCATTTTGCAGTATTCAAAATTAACTCCGTCAATCTTGGCATACTCAAATTCTGTTTCACTTGCTGCCACCTGATCGCTTCTGTTAAATACTGTGACGTTTCTGACGCCTTTTCTGATTGCCGTTCTTGCAACATCCATAGCCGCATTGCCGGCGCCGATAATTATAAGGTTATCGCCTAAATTATATTCGTCAGGATTAATAAGATACGCAATGGCATAGTGAACATTGCCCAAGCTCTCGCCTTTAATTTTAAGGCTGTTTGGCTGCCAAACACCGGTTCCGATAAACAGAGCGTCATATCCGTCTCTGAATATATCATCTATGCTTATAGCACCGCCGATAGTAGCATTAGGTCTGATTTTGATACCCAATTCAAGCATTAATTCCTTATACTTTTCAAGTATACTTTTCGGAAGTCTGAACTCCGGAATACCATATCTGAGCACGCCGCCGATTTTGTCCTTTGCCTCAAATATTGACACATCGTAACCGCGGCGGGCTAAAGTTATAGCAATAGTTATGCCGGCAGGACCTGATCCGACGATACCAACCATTTTACCGTTCTTCGGCGCCGGATTAAACTTAAGACGCTCAAGGTATGTAGTTGAAATGTAATTTTCGATACTGCTGATATGTACCGGATCACCTTTTCTGCCGAGTACACAATGACCCTGGCACTGATTTTCATGGTTACATACCAAAGAACACACCGTAGATAATGGATTGTTGTCAAATAACATTTCGCCCGCTTCTTCAATTTGACTGTTTTTAAACATCTCAATCATCTTTGGTATATTGGTCGAAATTGGACATCCCTCTCTGCACATTGGCTTCTTGCAATTTAAACACCTTTTCGCCTCACTTATAACATTTAATGCCATAAATAACACCTCCAAAATATAAATTTATCATACTATACACAAATTATTAAGTCAATCTAAAGATTAATTTATAATAAAATTCCGCTTTAATATCACAAATTTATCCCTTTGACAGGAAAATAACAAATTCATATTTATAACAGCGGCGCAACAAGCCTGATTATTCTGCCTGCGCAGCGTTTAAGTATACTTCGCTTTTGATAATCTTCTATACTTACATGAATACATGACCTCAAAGTCTTTTGAAAGTCCTCCTCCATCTCGTTTATTTGCGGTACTCCTATCAAATATGCCGCACATTCGTAATTGAGATACAAGCTCCTGTAATCATGATTCATAGTTCCGACTATCGCCCGTTTACCGTCGGAAATAGACATCTTTGCGTGTACAAACCCGGGCTCATACTCGTATATTTTTACACCTGCGGATATAAGCTCACGATAATATGTTCCGGCAAGCCAAAAAGCATATGGCTTGTCCGGAATATGCGGAAGTATAATGCAGACGTCTACTCCGCGCTTTGCAGCAAATTTCAATGCTTCAATCATATTAGAGCCCAAAACCAAATAAGGCGTCATAATATGAACATACTCATTTGCTGAATTTATGTTATTTAAATACAAATTCTCACCAACTCTGTCCAAAGTGTACGGACTGTCTGCAAATGGTATTACAAAGCCTTCGCCAATTTCATATTTATAATCATATGTCTTTGAAATATACTTCTTATAATCATCATAGCTTATTTTAACCGCAAAGGTATTCCACATCTGCAAAAACATTGCGGTATATTCTGAAACGGAATTGCCTATAATTTTAATTCCGTTATCCTTCCAATGTCCGAACCTAACTATTTCGTTTATATATTCATCTGCAAAGTTTATACCTCCGGTGAACGCTGCCCTGCCATCAACAATAACTATCTTTCTGTGGTCTCTGTTATTTTGATAAGTAGAAAATAACGGCACAATCGGTGAAAATATTTTACATTTTATTCCTAAGCTTTCCAAATATTCCGGATAATCGCTTTTAAGCAGAGTCATGCATCCCATGCCGTCATACATCAAGCGGACTTCAACACCGGACTTTGCTTTTTCTGTCAAAATATCTAAAATCTCAGGCCACATTTTTCCGTTTGGATTGATTATAAACATCTCAATGAAAATAAAATCTTTTGCCGAACGCAACTCATTCTTTAAATCAGCAAACATATCCTCGCCGATTGGAAAATACTTAACAGAATCATTGTAATATGTCGGGAATTGTGAATTATTATATAAATACTCAGATATACCGACCTCGCCGGGAAACTCTGACTTCAAAGCGGTCCTAACGTCATTATCCTGCTTTGTATAAGGCACAATACGGCTTTTTACCTCTTTGCTGTTGATAATAATTTTTCTTGCAATTCTGTTGTTATGCAAAAAGAGATAAAGTACCGCGCCAAAAATCGGAATAACAGATATAAGCATAATCCATGTCAGCTTAAATCCCGGCTCCTCCTGCCTGTTGATTTCATATATTATAAGTACGGCGCTCAATACAATTGTAGCCAAATAAACATAATACGCATAATCCGAGAGCCAGACACATACAGCCGCAATTAGAAATAGCTGAATAAGTATAAGTATAAGGCCAAAGAGTCTGTTTGAATATAATAGCTTTATAAACCTTGTCATCCTTGCCTCCGATTAATATTAAAATTTTTTGGAAAAGTCCAAACCGCTTTGAATATCCAGATTTGCATACGCATTTAATGACATGTCCGCTCTTCTGCCGTTTTTATATTCATAGTATCCGGAGCATCCAATCATTGCCGCATTATCCGTGCAAAGAACTGGCTTCGGATAGCAAAGCTCAAAGCTGTTTTGCTCTGCCTTTTCCTTGACTAAATCACGCAGCGGTTTGTTTGAAGCAACACCGCCGGCAAGTGAAATCTTATCTACATTGTATTTTATTGCCGCATTTATCAAATGGTCTGACAAAACGTCAATTACCGCCTGCTGAAACGAAGCTGCAATGTCATTTTTATTTATTGTCATTCCTCTTTGTTCAGCATTATGGATATAATTCAACACGGCAGTTTTTACACCGCTGAAGCTGAAATCAAATCCATCCTCTCCCATGCTGACCCTCGGGAAATTAATTGCATATTTATTACCGCTTTCAGCAGCCTTTTGAATCATCGGTCCTCCGGGATACCCTAAACCGAGTACACGCGACACCTTGTCAAAGGCTTCGCCGGCAGCGTCGTCATTTGTCTTTGCGAGCACCTCATATTCAGTATAAGATTTAACATATACAATATGACTGTGACCCCCGGAAGCGACCAGACATATAAACGGCGGCTTAAATTCCGGATTCTCCAAATAAACTGCGCAAATATGACCTCTGATATGATGTACGGGTACAAGCGGTTTATTAAGCGCAAAACTCAGGCCTTTTGCATAGGAAACACCGACCAAAAGCGCACCGACAAGTCCCGGACCGCAGGTTACGGCAACAGCGTCAATGTCTTCAAAAGACAAACCGCTCTTTTCCATAGCCATATCAACAACTAAAGATATATTTTCTATATGCTTGCGAGAAGCTATCTCCGGTACAACTCCGCCGTATAACTTATGAATGTCTATCTGAGAATTAATTATATTTGATAATATATGAGTTCCATCCTCAACAACGGCTGCAGCCGTTTCATCACACGAACTTTCTATTGCAAGAATTTTCATAAAGTACCTCCGTCATCAAAGATATTTCGACATTAAAACTGCTGCTGAGCCGTCCTTATAGTAGCCCTTCCTTACTCCAACTTCTTCAAAGCCATGCTTCTTATACAGAGAAACAGCGGGAAAATTTTCTTTCTTTACCTCAAGATTTATAACGCTCATGCCGTTTTCGACGCATAATGTAATCAGCAGCTCAAGAGTCCGATCACCAAGTCCCTGACCTTGATAATCGGGCGAAACCGCAATATTTGTTATATCGCCAATATCCGCAATCAACCAGACACAGCCGTAGCACACCACGCTGTCGGTATCCTCGTCTATACCAACAATAAATACAGAAATTCGATTATCGAGCTCGCTTTCAAACATGCTATAAGTCCATTCATCGCCCGGAAAACAAAGTTTTTCTATCTCAAGAATCTCGTCTATACGCTTGCGGGTCAAAACTTCAAATCTAATCATTTACTGTATCACCTAAATCTTTATCACACTGAATATTTTCATCGTCTTTAAGAATTTCAATCAGCTTTTCAATAAATATTTTAAGCATTCCGAAGCATGAACGATATACGTTAATACTTCCGCCAAAAGGATCAAATACATCTGTGAATGTTGTATTTCCTATATACTCAGGCAAAGTAAAAACCTTATTTCCTATATTATGAAAAGATTGAATCAGCGTTGTCTTATGGCTGGGTGACATCGTTAATATTATGTCAGACTTTTCCGCTATCTTTGAAGTGAACTGCACTGATTTATGAGCGGAAATATCAATACCGTTTTCCGCTGTAACTTCAACTGCATTTTCGGACGGACTGCTTCCGCTTGCGGCAAAAATTCCGGCTGATATGGCTCTGTAATTTATATTATTTTCTTTTGCATAATAATTAAACAAGCCTTCAGCCATCGGACTCCTGCAAGTATTGCCGGTGCAAACAAATGCAACGGTCTTATAGTCCTGACCTAAACGTTCACATTCATCACAATGGAACAAATCGTCATGGTGATATTTAATTGCACTTATCACTTTGTTTCCGGCGGCACGATAAAGTCTGTTATGTACAGCCATCCACTTGTCACTCTTCGGGATTTCAGGGGCAAATATCACTTTTACGCCATAATCATCCATTTTTCTCAAACTGTCAAACAGTCTGGCTTCCGCCTCCTTGGGCGACTGCATACTTCCAAGTGAAATAATTTTTACATCAGGACTGAGCTTATTCTTTACAACCAAAAGCTGTTCGTCAAACAGCAGAATACCGGCTTTTTTCGAGCTGTCGTTTATTGTTTCGATAACCGTATCTACATCGCCTGATAAAACAACGACCTCAGCATCAGGCGAATAATGCTTATATTTAAGACCGGGAGATTTTGGCTTCTCATCTGCTTTTGCTTCATCCTTAACCTTTATTTCATGAATAAGAACGCTTTCAATTTGCTGTTTTGTAATATCTCCGGGGCGATAAAGAGTGGGTTCGCCTGACATATCAATTACTGTAGATTCAACGCCCACCTCACAAGCTCCGCCGTTAATAATCGCATCTACTCTTCCGCTCATATCATCGACACAATGTTTAAAAGACGTCGGACTTGGCTTCCCCGACAAGTTTGCACTCGGAGCCGCAACAGGTACATCAGCATATCTTAAAAACTTCTTAGCAACAGGATTATTCGGCATACGAACCGCAACGGTATCAAGACCCGCGGTAACCGCATCGCTGATTAAATCACTCTTAGGCAAAATAATTGTAAGAGGTCCCGGCCAAAATCTGTCCATAAGGATTTTGGCTTCTTCCGGAACTTCACGAACAATATTATTCAGTTGTTCTTTCTTATATATGTGCACGATTAAAGGATTGTCGCTTGGTCTGCCCTTTGCAGAGAAAATTTTCTTTACAGCCTCTGAGTTCAGAGCGTTTGCGCCAAGTCCGTATACTGTTTCGGTAGGAAAAATAACGGTTCCGCCTAAGCGTATAATATCGGCAGCCCTTTTTAAATCGTCATCGTTTGGTTTCAAAAATAAAGTATCCACAACCGCTAACACCGCCATTCACTTTGTTTCTCTCAATTCTAAAACGACTCAGCCTTAAGCTTTTCGCTTTGGTCGGTTGTAATCAAAGCGTCAATAATCTCATCCAAATCTCCGTTCATGATTTGTTCAAGCTTATACAAAGTAAGACCAATTCTATGGTCTGTCATTCTTCCCTGAGGGAAATTATATGTCCTTATACGTTCACTTCTGTCTCCGGTACCTACCTGGCTTTTTCTGTCGGCGGCAATGGCAGCGTTCTGTTCCTGCTGCATTTTGTCAAACAGTCTTGAACGAAGCATTTTCATAGCTGCTTCTTTATTTTTGTGCTGACTGCGTTCGTCCTGACAGGTAACAACCATACCTGTCGGCTTATGTGTTATTCTGATAGCAGATTCGGTTTTATTAATATGCTGACCGCCTGCACCGCTCGAACGATAGGTATCAATCTCAAGATCATCCGGATTGATTTCCACTTCAACATCATCAACCTCGGGAAGAACGGCAACAGTTACCGTTGAGGTATGAATACGTCCGCTTGATTCGGTTTCGGGAACTCTCTGCACTCTGTGAACTCCGCTTTCAAACTTAAGCCTGCTGTATGCACCCTCACCGTTTATCATAAATGTAACTTCTTTTATTCCGCCTATACCTATTTCACTGAGATTAAGAACCTCAATTTTCCATCTCTTACTGTCGGCGTACATTGAATACATTCTGAATAAATCTCCTGCGAACAAAGCAGCCTCATCGCCGCCTGCTCCGCCTCTTATCTCAACCATAACGTTTTTGTCATCATTAGGATCTTTGGGCAAAAGCAGAATTTTCAGTTCTTCTTCAATTTTTGCAATATTTTCTTTTGCAGTCTTTGACTCTTCAACCAGCAATTCTTTAAATTCCTTATCGGTATCAGGGTCGTTCATAAGCGCCGCAGCATCATCTATTGTCTCTTTATTCTTCTTATACTCCCTATACTTTTCGACAATGGGCGTCAAGTCAGAATGTTCTTTGCATAGCTTTCTCCATGTATCCTGATCTGCTATTACCTCAGGATCACTGATTTTCTTTGCAAGCTCTTCAAATTGTTCTTCTAAAAATGATAATTTTTCAAACATTTTATACTCCTCAAAAACTTTTGTTATATTTCACCTTTGGATTTTGCCTTAAGATATGCATTTATAAACCCGTCAATATCTCCGTTCATAACAGCGTTAACATTTCCGGTTTCAAAATTGGTTCTGTGATCCTTAACCATATTATATGGATGGAATACGTATGAACGAATTTGATTTCCCCATGCAATCTCAGTCTGAACACCCTTTAAGTCGTCAATCTTATCCTTTTGCTCTCTCTCTGCAATTTCAACAAGCTTAGATTTGAGAACCTTCATGGCCGTCTCTTTGTTCTTATGCTGACTTCTCTCATTTTGGCATGTTACAACAATCCCGGTCGGAATATGAGTTATTCTGATTGCTGATTCAGTTTTGTTAATATGCTGACCGCCCGCTCCGCTTGACCTGTAGGTATCTATACGCAAGTCCTCTGAGTTAATCTCCACGTCAAGTTCTTCATCAAGCTCAGGTATAACCTCACATGAGGCAAACGAAGTGTGACGTCTTGCCGCAGAGTCGAACGGTGATATTCTCACAAGACGATGTACGCCTTTTTCCGACTTCATATATCCATACGCATTGAGACCGCTTATTGAAAACGTAACGCTCTTAATACCGGCTTCTTCACCGTCAAGATAATCTATAACCTCTGTTTTAAATCCTCTTTTTTCAGCCCACATGTTATACATACGATAAAGCATCTCACACCAGTCCTGAGCCTCAGTACCTCCCGCTCCTGAATGAAGCGTTACAATTGCATTAAGTCTGTCGTACTTACCGGACAAAAGTGTCTCAAGCTTAATATTATCGAGCTTTTCAGCCAATTCTTTATAGCCTGACTTAACTTCGTCCAAAACACTGTCATCCTCTTCCTCAATACCGAGCATAACGAGTGTGAGAAGATCCTCTCTTTGAGATTTTACCTCCTCAAAACGCGCAATTATGTCTTTAAGCGACTTTATCTTCTGCAAAACCTTACCGGCTTTGTCCATATCGTCATAAAACCCCGGATCAAAAGATTCCTTTTCTAGTCTCTCAGCTTCTGCCTGAACTTCTGTCAGGTTAAAGTGAATCCCTCAATTCAGTAATATCTTTTTCCATACCTTCAAGCCCAAGCTTGTATTCATCAAATGCTATCACTGTATCACCTCTTTTTTAATTGCATTATAATTTAAAAATTAAATATTATTCTGTTGATCCTTATCAAGGCAGCAATTCTTATACTTTTTGCCCGAGCCGCACGGACATGGATCGTTTCTGCCTATTTTATTTACTCTTCTGATAGGCTTTTTCTTGACAGTTCCGTCGCCGCCCGCATTTTCTGCCATAGGCTTTGCAACCTGCTGTCTTTCGATTTTTGACTGCGGTACAACATGGAACAAGTGCTTAATAGTATCCTCTTTAATCGACTCGGTCATTTCTTCAAACATATCCATTGCTTCGAATTTATACTCAACAACCGGATCATGCTGCGCATATGCACGGAGATAAATACCCTGACGAAGCTGTTCCATATTATCGATATGATCCATCCACTTCTGGTCAACAACTCTGAGCAGAATAATACGCTCAATTTCACGCATTGCATCGCCGAATTCGGCTTCTTTTTCCGCATACTTCTTCTCAGCGTCCTCAAGAATGTATTCCGTCAGACGCTCCTGCGTCATTTTATCAATCTCTACATCTGTAAACTTGAGAAAATCACCCGGCATTTCACCGAGAATTGTCTCAAGATGTTCTTTAAGGCCTTCCCAATCCCATTCTTCAGGTGTGTTAACCTTATCGCCTATATATAAAGCCGATACTCCGCTGAACACATCCTTCATCATTTTCATGATATTATCTCTGAGATCGTTTCCGTCAAGCACCTGATCACGCTGCTTATATATTATCTCTCTCTGCTGGTTGTTAACATCGTCAAACTGAAGGACATTCTTTCTGATATCAAAGTTCTTGCCTTCAACACGTTCCTGAGCTGTTTCGATTGCTCCGGAAAGCATTTTGCTTTCAATTGCATCCTCGTCCTCAAGACCGAGAGTATTCATAACCTTGGTGATACGTTCAGGAGCAAATAAACGCATCAGTTCATCCTCGAGTGAAATATAGAATTTCGAATGACCAACATCGCCCTGACGACCGGCACGTCCGCGGAGCTGATTATCAATACGTCTGCTTTCGTGTCTTTCCGTTCCCATAATATTTAAGCCGCCGGCAGCAAGAACCTCTTTTTGCTCAGGTTCAATCTCAGCTTTATACTTATTATTCAGTTCTTTAAATACATTTCTTGCTTCGATAATCTCTTCATTATCTGTCTCGGCAAATCCGGTAGCCTCATTGATCATCTCTTCGGAATAGCCGAGCTTTTCCATTTCATCTTTTGCCAGGAATTCAGCATTACCGCCGAGCACAATATCTGTACCACGGCCGGCCATGTTTGTGGCGATGGTAACGGCGCCCTTTTTACCTGCCTGTGCAACGATTTCAGCTTCTTTGTCATGGAACTTTGCATTCAGTACATTATGCTTAATACCGCGCTTTCTGAGCATCTTGCTCAGCTTTTCCGATTTCTCGATTGATACGGTACCAATCAGAACCGGCTGACCCTTTTCGTGGGCGGCGATAGTATCTTCGATAACCGCTTTGAATTTAGCGTCCTCTGTCTTATACACACTATCATGATCGTCAATTCTGGCAAGAGGCTTGTTTGTCGGTATAACGATAACATCAAGCCTATAAATTTCCTGAAACTCTTCTTCCTCTGTCTGAGCAGTACCGGTCATACCGGAGAGCTTTGAATACAATCTGAAATAGTTCTGGAACGTTATAGTAGCGAGAGTTTTACTTTCATTCTCAACCTTAACGCCTTCCTTTGCCTCAATGGCCTGGTGCAGTCCGTCGTTATAACGTCTTCCGAACATCATACGTCCGGTAAACTCATCGACTATAATAACTTCTCCGTCTTTAACAACATAGTCCTTGTCCCTTTTCATAACGCCAATCGCCTTAATAGCCTGATTGATATGGTGAGACAAGGTCATGTTTGCGGGGTCCGTCAGGTTTTCAATATTAAAAGCAGCTTCTGCTTTCTTAACACCCTTTGGAGTAAGCATTGCCGTCTTGGCTTTTTCATCAACTATATAATCGTAGTTGTTGAGTTCCTCCTCATCCTCAACTTCGACCTTTGAATCTGTCTCAACAACCTTCTTAAACTTCAAGGTTTTCGCAAAGCGGTCTACCTCAGTATATAAATCTGTAGATTTATCGCCTATACCGGAAATGATAAGCGGAGTACGAGCCTCATCAATTAAAATACTATCGACCTCATCGACAATGGCGTAATTATGACCGCGCTGAACTTTATTCTCTTTATAAATAACCATGTTATCACGCAGATAGTCAAAGCCCATTTCGTTATTCGTACCATATGTTATGTCGGCATCATATGCCGCCTTCCTCTGCGCATTATCCATGTCGTGTATAATCAAACCAACGCTGAGACCGAGAAAGCTGTACAGCTTGCCCATCCACTCGCTGTCACGTTTTGCAAGGTAATCATTAACTGTAACAATATGAACGCCCTTACCAGTCAAAGCGTTCAGATATGCCGGAAGAGTAGCAACGAGCGTCTTACCTTCACCTGTTTTCATCTCGGCAATTCGACCCTGATGCAGTACAATACCGCCAAGAACCTGAACCGGGAAATGCTTCATGCCCAGAACACGCCAAGCCGCCTCACGGCAAACAGCAAACGCCTCAGGCAGAATATCATCCAAAGTCTCGCCGTTTGTCAAGCGTGTTTTGAATTCCTGGGTCATTGCCTTAAGCTCTTTGTCGCTCTTTTTCTGCATCGCATCATCATATGACAAAACCTTATCAACTATAGGATTTATTTTTTTTAGCTCTCTGTCGCTGTAGGTACCTATAATCTTCTCAATTACACCTTTAATTCCCATTCTATAACCTCCAATAAATAATGACTGAAAATCAATCATAACATATGTAAATACAAATACTATAAAGTATTCTTATCAAAACGCAACTCACATTTACATATTCTTTCTAATTATAACCTTAATCAATTATTATTGCAAGTCTTTTGTCATGAAAAATGCAATTTTTTCTTAACTATTTTACATAAACATATATAATTTTAGCACATAAAACCGCAAATTCAAAGTCCCGGTCAAAGCTTTTGCCGGGACTTTTAAAGAATAATCAAATCATGTTATTATACAGCTTAACAAATCAGCTACTTGCAAAATCCGCCGCAGTAGCTTTTTCGGATAGGTCTGTTCTGGATTTGGTCAAGAGCCTCGCCGAATCTTTGGAAGTGTACTATTTCCCTTTCTCTTAAGAATTTTATGACATCATTAACATCCGGATCATCAGACACTCTTAAAATATTATCGTATACCACTCTCGCTTTTTGTTCTGCAGCAAGATCCTCATTTAAATCAGCAATAGGGTCAGCCGTAACCGCCAATACCGACGCACTGAACGGCACACCGCTTGAATCTGACGGATACACGCCCCTGCCATGATTCATAAAGTATGCCCCAAACGGACTGTTCTCTATTTCTTCATCGGTTGCATTCCGTACAAGCTGTCTGACGATAGTGCCAACTATCTCCAGATGTGCCAATTCCTCTGTACCGACTCTTTAGATGTTAATAAGCCGTCTTATTTCTCATCATGAAAATAGTTATATACACTTCTCGCGGCACGCTTGTCAACAGCGGTGCACAGCTCCTCGTATGTTGCGGTTTTTATCCGGTTAACTGATGTAAAATACATAAGAAGCCGATTTCGCTTCTTCGGTCCGACGCCGGGAATATCATCAAGCTCACTGTGGACGTTTGATTTTTCATGTTTCTTTCTGAATGCAGTAATCGCAAATCTGTGGACTTCGTCCTGAAGTCTTGTCAAGAACTTGAATAATTCGCTGTCATTGTCTATAACAAACTCACTGTCGCTGTCCGTTAACGCTCTCGTACGGTGCTTATCGTCTTTAACCAGTCCGTATACAGGTATTTCTTCGCCCATTGTATCAAACAGCTCACGTATAAAATTCACATGTCCCTTGCCGCCGTCTAACAAAATCAAATCGGGCAGCGGCAGAAATTTAGCCTTAGACCGGTCAAGCTTGCCTTCTTTAATCAAATCCTCTTCTTTATACGCTTCACAAATTCTTCTGTAAATTACCTCACGGGTGCTTTCATAGTCGTTTGCTCCCTCGACAGTCTTAATATTAAATTTTCTGTAGGCTGATTTGAGAGGTTTTGCATTGTTATACACAACGCAAACACCGATACTGCCTGACCCTGATATATTTGATATATCATAGCTTTCAATCCTATGCGGTACATTTTTAAGATTTAGCACCTTCATCAAAGAACTCAATATTTCATTTCTGTCGGTTTGTTCCTTATCACGCTTAAACTTATGAATTTTAAGCGTTTCCTCAGCATTTCTGCTGACCATAGCTACGCTATTCGCCTTATCTCCTCTTTTCGGTATAATTAACGACACCTTGCTTCCCTTTCTTTCGGAAAGCCATTGTTCGATTTCTGATTTATCCTCAATTTCAACAGGAATCAAAATCTCTTTGGGCAAATTCGTTGAATTGAAATAAAACTGTTTTACAAAGCTCAGAATAAGCTCAGAATCACTGTCATCACAATTCTCAAAAATATGGTGTTCCGAACCGAGCATTTTTCCACCGCGCATATAGAATACTTGCACACAAGCGTCATTGGCGTCTTTATAAAGACCGATAATATCACGGTTATCCTTATTGCTTGATATGATTTTCTGTTTCTCGTCAAGGGCTTTTAAATGATTAATTCTGTCCCTGTACCCGGCAGCCTTTTCAAACTCTAAGTTTTCTGAAGCAGTATACATCTTCTCGGTCAGAGCGTCGGTCAGCACCGAATAATTGCCGTTTAAAACAGAAGCAATCTGACTGAACATTTCAGAATACTCCTCTTTTGAGATTTTATTTGCACAGGGAGCGCTACACTGACCGATATGATAATACAGGCATGGTCTGTCCTTACCTATATCACGGGGCAGAACTTTGTTGCAGCTTCTGATTTTAAACAGTTTTTTTATAACCTCAAGAGTTTCCTTGGTATTTGAAGCGCTCATATATGGTCCGAAGTATTTTGAACCGTCCTTAACAAGCTTTCTGGTTATAAAAATTCTCGGATATTCCTCTTTTGATGTAATTTTGATATACGGATACTGCTTGTCATCTTTAAGAAGAATATTATACTTCGGCATATATTTTTTGATCAGATTACACTCAAGAATAAGTGCCTCAACCTCGCTGTCGGTAACCATGTAGTCAAAATCATACACGTTGCTGACCATCTTTTTGGTTTTAACGTTATGACTTTTTGAATTGACAAAATATGAACTAACACGGTTTTTAAGCGCCTTACTTTTGCCAACGTATATTATCTTCCCATCGCTGTTCTTCATCAGGTAAACGCCCGGCGACATGGGCAGCGATTTTAATTTTTCTTTTATTCTTATTAACGTTTCATTATCCATACTTATCACCCGGTTTATATAATTTTTCCTTACAACCAAAAAAGAGTAAACCACAATTGCAAGCAGTTCACTCTTGAATTCAAAGGCAGTTATTATATACGCCAAAGCGGTTTATGCAAAATTCGAAGAAATCAAATTAACCAAATCGTTAACAGCATCTTCCTCGTCCGGACCTTCTGAAATAATAGTAATGGTATGACCCTTTGTGATACCCAGAGAAAGTACACCGAGCAAGCTCTTGGCGTTAACCTTTCTGTCTTCACTTTCAACCCAGATACTGGATTTATATTCATTTGCCTTCTGAATAAAGAAGGTGGCAGGTCTTGCGTGAAGTCCCACCTGATTTTGAACAACAACTTCTTTCATATACATAAATACCGCTCCTTTAATGCTAATTAAATTAGACCGTTTTTAACGTCTATACTATAATACCTAATATTTTTTAAGAAGTCAAGTACAAATTTTGATTTTATACATTTTTTTGTTTGATTTTTAATTATAATCTAAATTATTGTATAGCTGCATAAAATACCCATTATTGTATTTAAATATTTTATACATTTTTATTATTACCTCAGAGACAAATATTACAGAGCTTTTGAATGTATATAAATAATTACTGATTATCAGACAAAGATTCAATTTTAAACGTAAAGATATGATAAAATAATTGCTAAATTAGGAACTTTTTGGAATTTTTAACGTCAAAATATATATCTGTACATTTTATAATCGGGAGGTAATTATGCTAAAAAGTAAAAATTTTGATATTAATATGACTAATTTTAAACTAATATTTATATCCATTATGACATTGATAATATTATTATGTCCGGCTATTCATGTTAACGCCGAAAACGCCGACGGGCTTATCGAGGCGCAGGCGCTTGAGTTCATGCCAAAGAGCGAAGGTAAATTTATATATTGCAACAATACTGAGGGAATAGGGCGTAACACTCTTGCGGGATCCCCGAACCCAAATCCGAGATATACAATGAACAATGAAAACTTAACGCCGGACAGATACTATTTGTACTTATCTCACATTAATTATACGTATGGCTTTGATAGTTATAACAACCCAAGCGGTTTAGGTTTTGACGTTGAACTTGACGTTGAAATCAAAGCCAAAGAGGATTCCGTACTTGTTATCAACAACGCTGCATGTGAGACGCCTGCCGTAAAGCGCTATACAAACGAGAAAGGCGAGCAGTTATTTGAAGCCACTAACTGGGGCGGACTTAATGCATGTGCAACAATGCTTAAAAGCGATATAAAACAGCTTCACAGCAGCAAGGTGTTTAAAGACAGGAATTATCAGCCGGTTACGATAAATATCAAAAAAGATGAAACCGTATGGCTGAGTCAATATCTTGACAATTATGCAGCGTGCAGCATGGTTCTGCCAATATTTATAACAGCTGATACCGAATTAAAAAGCGGTATGGTTGACATGAATGTTGTTGAATTAAGGTCACAGGACGGGAAACTCGGCGATAGAACAGGATTTGACAGTTCAAATATCGGCTACGGCATTTATCTCAGAGACAGATGTCACAAAGGGGTTGCTGACAGTCTGCCGGAAGTCAATGCTGAACTCGAATATACCATAGACGATGAAACACCTGACGGTCAGTATTTGCCGGTGACATTTTCAAATCAGTTTTTCAATGATGTAGTGACTAATGACTGGGTTACAAATCTGAATCCTCAGGATGACATATGGGCAAAATATATCACTGTTGAAACGGATATGCTGCCGCTTAAATACATTGACCCGTATAAGTTAACGTATTACGGTAAAAACGTACCTCAAAGCGAAAGAGATGATGTCTGGATATTTGATATATATCACAGCGATACAAAAGAATATGTCACTGAAAGCGGTGTATCAGCAGACGATTATTCACCGAACTATCTGCTTGAGGCAAGAGATAAAAACGGCGAAATAATCGACAACCACGGTATTGCTTGCAGTATGGGTAATTACGGCGTCTCAACACGCTATAACCTTACCGTTACAAATAACGGCGCAAAAACCAGATACTTCAACTATGACGCGGCAACCTCGGCAAACATAATTACGGTTGTGCGTGATAATTACAATAATATAATAGGCACCCCTATATGCAAAGGCGGAAATGAATGGGATATAACAACTGATACATGCGCATCTGTGGAGCTTAAACCGCACGAGACAAAAGAATTTATTATTGAAACTATTCTGCCCGTAAATTATATGGGCGGATTAAAAAATTCCTTCAGAATTTCGGACGACAAACCGCAGTTTGACCTAAGAACGGAAACAAAGAACTGGCTTCCGGACTATATAACTATAGAAAATACTTACTTAAGTGAGTACACAGAAAAGGCAAGCGCGGAAACAAAAGAATTTTTCAGCGGAAACTTAAGCAATTTTGAGGTGACCGAGACTGATTACGGCTATATGCTGCGCTGGAAAGACTGGGATGACCACCCGGACTGGGAGGGACAGTTCAAGCCGCTGGCAAGCGATGTATACTTCTTAAATAAGAATTTTGATTTGATTGGTCAGACGCATTTTGATGAATTTCCCATGAAAGCCATTTATACATACGGCAAATTCATAATTACACCTCAGGACGGAACAAGAACCTTCAGCACTGACGGAGCAAAGTGGTATACCCCATATTGGGATAAATCCGAAGATGAGACTATGAATGATATTATGGTTAAGCTGAATGATGAATACTTAAAGTTTGACCAGCCTCCAATAATTCAAAATGACAGAACTATGGTTCCCATGAGATTCATTTTTGAAAAATTCGGAATGACAGTAGATTGGAATAATGATACTGATACTGCTGTGGCAACCGATGGAAAAACAAGCATTGCGTTTACTATTGGCAGCAATACAGCGGTTATAAACGGTAAGGAATTTGAAACATATGTATCACCGATATTGCTGAACGACCGTACTCTTATTCCTTTAAGATTTCTCAGTGAAAACCTTGGATATAAAGTTGGCTGGAATGAGTATGCACAGGAGGTCGCAATAGATGATTTGCCTGAGCTGCCTGATATGGCTCAAAACTACTATGCAATATACCGCGAAGGCTATCGTGACAACAGAATTGAAGCAGTGTTATTTGACGTAGAAAGCACCACAAATCCAACTCCTGTACTTGTATGGGATGAAAGTATAGCTTTATCTGACAGTAATTCAAAAATTGTAAACGATGTGAAGTTTTATCTTGATGAAGCCACAAACACCTGGGTACAGTTTGAAGAAAACTATGGTGCTATAAGCAATTACGCAGCCGCATTTATAAAATCAAATCTGCACGCTGAATTTAAATAATCCTGAATGTCTCCCAAAGGCGGGAGACATTTTTATATAAACATAAATTTTAATAAAAAAATCATATATTTATGCTTGATATTCGGTAAATTTATGGTATAATTACAGTATAATCAATTTAGTCATAAAAATATTAAATAAAAAGGAGAATTAAAAATGGATTTGGTTTATAAAGATCACACCGCTCTTGAATATGCTGAAATGGCATGCGATACGCTGATGAAGAAGTTTAACGCCGAAGACCTGCCGCCTAAAGGCAGATTCCATTATCATCAGGGTGTATTTCTCTCAGGTATGCAAAAGACATATGAACTTTGCGGCGATGAGAAATACTATAACTACATAAAGGCGTGGGTTGATTCAATTATTGATGAAAACGGAACAATAACAAAGTTTGATAAAACTCAGCTTGACGATATGGAGCCGGGCGTACTGCTGTTTATGCTCTATGAAAAAACGGGAGACGAACGCTATAAGACTGCGCTTGATACTCTTCTTCCGCTTATCAAAGACTTCCCGAAGAACCCGGAAGGCGGATTTTGGCACAAGGGTCGTTATCCTCAGCAAATGTGGCTTGATGGTCTGTATATGGCAGGTCCGATTTGTTCGGAATATGCCAAGGTTTTCGACAAGCCGGAATACTTTGACCTCACAGCATTTCAGGTGCTGATGATGGAGAAAAAGACAATAGATAAGGAAACAGGTCTTTGGTATCATGCGTGGGATTACGCAAAAGAGCAGCCCTGGGCAAATCCGGAAACAGGACATTCGCCAGAGTTCTGGGGTCGTTCAATAGGCTGGGTTCCTGTTGCCATATTTGAAGATTTGGGCTACTTCCCTGACGATTATAAGGATAAGCCTGAAATGGTTCGTGCCGCAACAGATCTGCTTAAAGCAGTAGTAAAATACCAGGATCCCGAAACCGGATTATGGTATCAGGTTGTTGACAAGGGCTACGACAAGAATAACTGGCTCGAATCCTCATGCACCTGTCTGTTCGTAAGCGCACTGTGCCGTGCGGTTAAAGAAGGCTATATGGATCAATCATATCTTGAATATGCAAAGAAAGGATATGAGGGAATTATCAACCGTCTTAAATACGATGAAAACGGTGTGATAATTGATAACATCTGTATAGGAACCGGCGTCGGCGACTATGAGCATTACTTGGGCAGACCGACAAGCGCAAACGATTTGCACGGTGCTGGAGCATTTATTCTTATGTGCGTTGAAGTTTACAAAGCATTTCATGAATAATTAAATATGCACAAGCAAAAAAATAACGGGCAATTTCCGCCCGTTATTTTTATCTTATTATGGTGTTATATACGGATATGGCAAAAGCTCTTTTGCTTGTAGCTTAATCAGCTTACCATTGACAAGTAAAATTACTTCACACTCAGGTGCATAATCCGAGAGTATCTGTCTGCAATTTCCGCACGGCGGAATAACATTTTCGCCATGCTCGCCGGTTACTGCAACGATAGACTTAAACTCACGCTCACCGTTGGTTATTGCCGTACCGAGAGCGACTTGTTCGGCACAAGCGCTGTGTATAGCATATACATTTACACCTGTGTAAATTTTACCTGAGCCACATCTGACAGCTGCACCTACTGTGTGCAGTTGATTAACCTTATCATAGTTATTTGCTATTGCATCTCGTGCGGCTTCCAATAGCTCCAGATCCATATTATTCAAATTCATTTTTATCACTCTTTGTCAAAAATCAGCTTCTATTATTCTTAGATTTGATCAAGCGCCTGCTGTATATCTTCAATTATATCCTGCGGATCTTCAATTCCTACAGAGAATCGAATCAAGTCCGGTGTTACGCCGGCAGCTTTTAATTCCTCATCATTCAGCTGTCTGTGAGTGTGGCTGGCAGGGTGCAAAACAGAAGTTCTTGCGTCTGCAACATGGGTGACAATTGCAGCAAGCTTGAGACCGTCCATAAACTTAACTGCATTTTCGCGACCGCCTTTAACCCCGAAAGAAATAACACCGCATGTGCCGCCCGGCAAATATTTTTGAGCTAAGTCATAATACTTATCGCCGGGAAGTCCTGCAAAGCTGACCCATGAAATTTTATCATTATCATTCAGGTATTCAGCTACCTTTTTTGCGTTCTCGCAATGACGTGCGACCCTCAATGACAGTGTTTCAAGTCCAAGATTCAGCAAAAACGAATTCTGCGGTGAAGGTATTGAGCCAAGATCACGCATTACTGTAACAGTTGCCTTTGTAATATAAGCAGCTTTGCCGAACCTCTCTGTATACACAACACCGTGATACGATTCGTCCGGTGTTGTCAGTCCCGGAAACTTATCCTTATGCGCTTCCCAGTCAAAATTGCCGCTATCAATAATTGCACCGCCTACTGATGTAGCATGTCCGTCCATATATTTAGTTGTTGAATGAACAACTATATCAGCTCCCCATTCAAACGGACGGCAATTAATCGGTGTTGCAAAGGTATTGTCAATAATAAGCGGAACACCATGCTCATGCGCAACTTTTGCAAACTTTTCAATATCCAGTATAACAAGCGCAGGATTTGCTATTGTTTCACCAAATACAGCCTTTGTATTTGGCCTGAAAGCCTTATTTAACTCTTCTTCATCGGCATCAGGATCAACAAAAGTCACATCAATTCCCATTTGCTTAAGCGTTACGCCAAATAGATTAAACGTACCGCCATATACTGTAGAAGAACATACAAAATGATCTCCGGCATTACAAATATTGAATATAGAATAAAAACATGCAGCCTGACCTGATGATGTCAGCATTCCTGCAACACCGCCTTCAAGCTCGGTAATTTTAGCGGCAACGGCATCATTAGTAGGATTTGCAAGGCGAGTATAAAAATAACCGTCTTCTTCCAAATCAAATAATCTTCCCATTTGTTCAGTAGAACTGTATTTAAATGTTGTGCTCTGGTAAATCGGAAGAATTCTCGCTTCACCGTTATCCGGCTTATATCCTGATTGAACACACTTTGTATCAATACGCATAATCACTTCTCCTTTCAAAATATGCTATAATTTTATAACATATAATAACATAAATTGTTTATGTCGTCAAACATTTTAAAAACAATACCGGAAATATTAATTTCCGCACTCAATACTAATTTCATTAAAGAGCTTTAAATAGTCGTCAATACTTGTATTTTCCTTCTCAGCACCGCTCTTGTCAAGCACGATACCGCCCTCGTGCATCATAACGGTACGTGTTCCGTACTTTACAGCGTGTCTCAGATTATGAGTTACCATAAGGGTTGTAATCTTTTTTTCAAAAACAACCTTTTCCGTGAGCGACATAACTATATCGCTTGATTTTGGATCAAGCGCCGCAGTATGCTCATCAAGCAGCAAAAGCTTAGGCGAGCTCATTGTTGCCATTATCAGTGCAAGAGCCTGACGCTGACCGCCTGACAAAGCGCCTGCAAGGGTGTTAAGTCTGTCCTCAAGACCCATGCCGAGCTGTTTTAACTGTTCGCAATAAAAATCCTTACGTTTTTTATTCAGTCCAAATGATAGACCGTAAGGCTTTCCCTTATTATCCGCAATCGAAAGATTCTCCCATATTGTCATTGAAGAACAAGTGCCCATGGCAGGATTTTGAAAGACACGACCTATATTTCTAGAGCGTTTATAACTCTTCTGTCTTGAAATATCAGCTCCGCCAAGCTGTACTTTTCCGGCATCAGGCTTTATATCGCCTGATATGATATTCAGCATTGTGGTCTTACCTGATCCGTTTGATCCGATAACACCAACAAATTCGCCGTCATTAATATGTAGGCTGAAATCGTCAAACAAAACCTTTTCATCAACAGTACCTGCATTAAATGTCTTGTGTATATTAGTCATATCAAGCATTTGATTTCACCGTACCTTTCTTATTTTTATCCAAAACAAATCTATTAATCAGAAGTGTAACGATAAATAAAACTGTGATTACAAGGTTGGTGTCACTCGGAAGCAGTCCGGAAGCTAGAGCCGCATATGTACAAGCCTTATATACAATCATACCAAGCAAAACTCCGCTTGTGACACGCAGAAATCCAAGCTTCTTAAACAGCGTTGCTCCGATAATGACAGCAGCAAGTCCCATAACAACCGTACCAGTGCCGCCGGCTACCGAGAACTGACGGGTATACTGACAGTTAACCGCACCCGCAAGCGTTACCAAGCCGTTTGAAATGGCAAGTCCGATTATTTTAATTTTACCAGGACTTTGAGCCAAGGTTGAAACCAAGCCTTCGTTATCTCCGACGCTTCTGAGCAGGAATCCCGACTTTGTACGCAAATACCAGTCAAGGAGAAACTTAGACAAAAGCATAATAAACAAAAGAACTATTATCTTGGAATATGAAGATATGCTCTGCGGCAGAATCTGCAAAACCTGCGAAAATACCGTCGGCTTGTCAACACTCATAAAGACCGTTGCTGTTCCTGCAATGCGATAATTTATTGAATACAAGGCTGTCATAGTCAGAATTCCGCAAAGCAGATTTTTAATCTTAAGACCAACATTCAAAAATCCGGTAAACGAACCGGCAATACAGCCTGCAAGAAATGCAATAATTAAGCAAAGCCATGGATTTACTCCGGCAGCCGACAGAGTGACGCAAATTGTAGCTCCGAGCGGAAATGTTCCGTCAACGGATAGGTCAGGAAAATCAAGTATGCTATAGCTGATATATACGCCAAGAGCCATTATACCGTAAATAAATCCTTGTTCAAGTATACTAATCAAAATATCCATATAACTATTGTTCCTTTCACTCACACAGATATTATCTTTGTTAACTCCAAAAACATAACATTTTTACAATAAAGCATACCTGCTCCTGAAAAACAGGAACAGGTATAAAAACAAAATGTTCAAATCAAATTATTTCTTATTTGCTGCTGCCAGCAATTCTTCAGGAATTACTATACCAAGTTTGCTTGCAACTTGTTCATTAACAGTAACTTTACTCTCAGTAATTGTCTTATACGGCATATTTGCAATGTCCTCACCTTTAAGAACCTTTGCAGCCATCTCGCCGGCAATCTTACCGAGTTCAATATAATCGATACCGGCAGAAGCGATACAGCCGTTTCCAACCTGTTCTTCTTCAGAACCGAATACCGGTATGTTTGCAGCGTTTGCCTTTTCTAAAACAACAGGCAGATTATCAACAACTGTGTTATCTGTCAGGTTTGTTATACAGTCAACTTCACCGAGGATAACGTCAGCAGCCTGAGGAATTTCAGCAGCATTGCTTATACCTCTTTCAACAATCTCAAAGCCATATTCGCCTGCCTGCTCTTTATATGTCTCAATTGTGCTGACCGAATTAGCTTCGCTTGTTGTGTAAATAATACCGATTTTCTTAGCGTCCGGCATAATCTCACGGATAAGCTTTAACTGTTCTGTTACAGGAAGCTCGTCAGATACACCTGTGATACCAGGCATCGCTTCTGTTTTGCTCTTGGCAAGATTTGCAGCAACCGGATCGGAAACCGCATTAAATATAACCGGGATGTTCTTTTCGTAACAAGCGTTATACAGAGCCATAGCAGACGGAGTTGCTATACCGCAAACCAAGTCCATCTTTGCATTTACAAAGCTCTGAGCAATCTGTGTATCCAATGCGTCATCGCCCTGCGCCGATTTGCTTGTAATCTCAAGATTGGTTCCCTCAACAATGCCTTCCGCCTCAAGACCCTGAATAAATCCCTCACGGCAGTTATCAAGCGACGGATGATCAGCATACTGAACCAAACCAACCTTGTATACCTTTTCACTCTCGTTTGCATTACTCTGCGAACCAGCACTGTTTTGTGTGCCGCAGCCGGCAAGAACCCCTGCGCTCAATACAGCAGATAAACCAATCATTGCCGCTCTTTTCAAATACCCTTTTACTTTCATAACCAAAACTCCTTTTTTAATTTATTTTGATGGAACAAAAAGCCGCTTTGGGATGTACACAAAGCGACATGAATTCATTATAATCAGTATGTAAATCCTCGCTCGTCTATTCTCATCTGTTCTCATCTGTTCTCATCTGATACAGATTATACCACAACTATTTTTTTATGTCAACAGATTTTATAAAATAATAAGTTTTATTCTCTTATCTGTCCTGCACCTTCAATAACATATTTTGTTGAAGTAAGCTCAGGTAATCCCATAGGTCCGCGTGCGTGTGTCTTTTGTGTACTTATACCGATTTCTGCGCCAAAGCCGAACTCAAATCCGTCTGTAAATCTTGTCGAAGCGTTTACATAAACCGCCGCAGCGTCAACTCTGTCAAGAAATTTTTGCGAGTTGTTGTAATTATTGGTTACTATCGCCTCGCTGTGACCGCTGTTATATTTATTTATATGCTCGATGGCCTCATCAACGCTGTCAACAATTTTGACCCCGATTTTCAAATCAAGATATTCGGTTCCCCAATCTTCCTCTGTCGCCAAAACAGCGTCGGGGTATATTGAACAAACCCTCGCATCGCCAACGATTTCAACACCCTTGTCAGCAAGAGCCTTTAACATTCCTGGTAAAAACTCACTTGCAATCGCAGAATGGACAATGAGTTTTTCCTCGGCGTTACAAACGGACGGACGCTGAGTTTTTGCATTGATAACTATATTTTTCGCCATTTCAAGGTCAGCGCCGCTGTCAACATAAACGTGACAGTTGCCCGTTCCCGTTTCAATCGCAGGAACAGTCGCATTCTCTACGACAGCTTTAATAAGTCCCGCTCCTCCTCTGGGTATAATGACATCAAGATACTCATTAAGCCGCATTAATGCAGTTGCGCTGTCACGGGTGGTGTTTTCGACAAGATTAATTGAGCCAACAGGTAGTCCGGCAGCATATCCGGCCTCCTGCATGACTTTGACTATTGCCATATTTGAATTAAAGGCTTCTTTGCCGCCCCTGAGTATAACTGAATTACCGGATTTTATACAAAGTCCGGCAGCATCAGCCGTTACATTCGGACGAGCTTCATAGATAATTCCTATAACGCCGAGCGGAACACGGATTTTTGAAATTTTAAGCCCGTTAGGACGCTTTATACCGGATACTGTTTCACCGATAGGATCCGGCAGAGCTACAATCTGTCTTATCCCCTCCGCTATTGCGATAATCCTATCAGGTGTTAACGTAAGGCGATCAATTAAGCCGTCAGACATGTTATTGCTTTTCCCGTTTTGTATATCCTTTTTATTCTCGTCGATAATATAGTCTGTCTTTTCAACCAAAGCATCTGCAATTGCAAGCAAAGCTTTATTCTTAACATCTGTCGAAAGTGCCGCTAATACATATGACGCCTCTTTCGCCAGCTTTCCCTTTTCATTAAGTTCCTGCATGGTATCACCTCATAAACAATCAATTTATTTGTAAAATATGTTTGATTATATCATAAGCGTGTGATATAATCAAGTAAAATAATATGCTGAGAATTACAGGAGAATATCAGAAAATGAAACTATTTGATACACATGCTCATTTAGATGATGAACAATTCGACATTGACAGGGAAGAATTGATTTCAATGATGCAGGAAAACGGCGTAATAAATATTATGGAGGTGGGCTCAGACATAAGGTCATCACAAAAGGCAATAAGTATTGCTGAAAAACATGACTTTATATATTGTTCTGTCGGAATTCATCCGGAATTTGCAGACAATGCAGCAGACGAAGAATTTGAGACTGTTCGCAGTCTTGCAAAGAGCAGCACTAAGGTTAAGGCTATCGGCGAAATTGGAATTGATTATCACTATGATGACTGCGCTTCGCGTGAAAAACAGATTTCATGCTTTGCAAACCAGATTGATATAGCCAAGGAGCTTGACCTGCCTATAATTGTCCATGACAGAGATTCAAAGGGAGATGCGCTCAAAGTCCTCAAAGAAAAGCAGGTCACCAAAGGCGTGGTTCACTGTTTTTCCGGCAGTGCTGAAACTGCAAAAATACTTGTAAAAATGGGACTTATGATTTCATTTACGGGTGTAATTACTTTCAAAAACGCACGCAAAGCTATTGAAGCGTTAAAGGTAATACCTCTGGAAAGACTTATGATTGAAACCGACAGTCCTTATATGGCCCCCGAACCGTACAGAGGCAGGCGAAACGACAGCAGATACGTAAGGTATGTGGCTCAAAAAATGGCGGAAGTCAAAGGAATTGACTTTGATGAGCTGTGTAATATAACATACGAAAATGGCAAAAGATTTTTCAATATAGATTAACGTTTGTAATTAAAGGAGACATTATGACAAAAATGATTTCATGGAACGTAAACGGTCTGCGCGCATGCGTTCAAAAAGGATTTTTAGATTATTTTAAGCAGGCAGATGCGGATATTTTCTGTATACAGGAGACAAAACTGCAAGAAGGACAAATTGACTTGAAGCAGGAGCTTAATGGCTATTTTCAGTATTGGAACTATGCTGAGAAAAAGGGATATTCAGGTGTTGCAATGTTCACAAAACAGGAGCCGATATCGGTTAAATACGGAATGGGTATCCCTGAGCATGACACTGAGGGCAGACTGATAACCGCAGAGTTTGACGACTACTATTTGATTACCTGCTACACGCCCAATTCACAAAACGAACTGAAACGCCTGGACTATCGCATAGAATGGGAAAATGCTTTGCGTCAATACATGGCAGAGCTCGAATCAAGCAAGCCGGTTATCATCTGCGGTGATCTCAATGTCGCACATGAGGAAATCGACTTAAAGAACCCCAAAACCAATCACAAAAATGCCGGTTTCAGCGATGAGGAACGCCGTGAAATGACAACGCTATTAGGCAAAGGATATATAGATACGTTCAGACATTTTTATCCGGATGTGACAGGCGAATATTCGTGGTGGTCATATCGGTTTAAAGCCAGGGAAAAGAATGCCGGATGGCGTATCGACTATTTTATAACTTCCGATAAGCTTAAAGACAGACTTGTATCTGCAGCAATCCATCAAGAAATAATGGGCTCGGATCATTGCCCGGTTGAGCTTATTTTGAAGTAGTTTGGTTTTTATTTATTATCTTTGTGCATTTTATTCTGATATAAATCTATATTTATATTAAACCTAATGTTGAGTGGTGGGTAAAATGTCAGAAGAATATTGTATTTATCTCAGAAAGTCAAGAGCTGATGAAAATGTTCCTAATACAAATTTAGAAGAAATTCTGAGCAGGCACGAAAAGGCTTTGACAGAACTCGGTAAATCAATGAACCTTAATATAACAAAAATATATCGGGAAGTAGTTTCAGGCGATACAATAGCAAGCCGACCGGTGGTACAGGAGCTTCTTGCGGACGTAGAAGCCGGAGCGTGGGCAGGTGTTCTTGTGATGGAAATAGAACGTCTTGCAAGAGGCGATACGATTGACCAAGGAATAATAAGTCAAACATTTAAATACAGCAACACAAAGATTATTACACCGCTTAAAACATACAATACAAATGACGAGTTCGATGAAGAATATTTCGAGTTCGGCTTATTCATGTCGCGCCGTGAGTATAAAGCAATAAACCGCAGGCTACAGCGCGGCCGAATCGCATCGGTCAAAGAAGGGAAATTTCTCGGAAGTATACCGCCGTATGGCTATGACAGAGTATATGACAGAGACATAAAGGGCTATACACTTAAATTTAACGATAACGAGGCGAATACCGTAAAACTGATATTTGATTTGTATACAAAAGGAATTTCAAATCAATTTGTATCAGAAAAGCGGCTTGAAATTCCGGAAATCTGTTCTGCTCTGTGCAATCTCGGTATTCACCCGCGAAAATCGGAGTTATGGTCGGCATCAACAATAAGAGAAATCTTGACAAATCCGGTGTATATCGGGAAAATACGATGGAACAGCAGAAAAACAGTGAGTACAATCACAAACGGCGCTGTAACCAAAACCAGACCGAGAAACAAACCGGAAAATTGGATACTTGTCGACGGTGTGCATCCGCCAATCATTTCAAAATCAGTTTTCGATGCTGCACAATATTACTTAAACCGAAATAAAACAAATAAAAATTGCATCAACAGAAGCATTACAAATCCACTGTCCGGACTCATAATATGCTCGGAGTGCAACCGTAAAATGGTTGCAAGAAAATACAAAAATAACACTCCTACCGGACTTATATGTACTACGAATAATTGTAAAAATATAGGTTCTGCCTTGTATTTAGTTGAAGACCGTGTTATTGACGCATTGGAAGAATGGCTAAACGGATATCTGCTAAACTTAAACACAGAATGTATCTCATCAAACACTGCTGAAACGCAGAAAAAGAGATTAAATCAAATCAAATACGAGCTTGAAAATATCAAAGTGCAGACCGATAATATATATAATCTTCTTGAGCAGAGAGTCTATACAACAGAAGTTTTCCGCGAGAGAATGGAAACAATATCTATTCAAAGAAGCAAATTAATCAGCGACCAAAAAACTATATTAAATAATATTAACAATAATACAGACAGCAGAAACACCATATCTATATCAAAGAATGACGGAATAATAAACGTATACAGAAAAATAGATAATACTAAAATTAAAAATAGAATCCTTATAGAAATAATCGAAAAAATAGTATATACCAAGCACAAAAAGGGAACGCATAAAAATCCTGACAACTTTGAAATAGTAATATACCCGAAACTAAACAGCTATAATACTCAATAAAAAAGAAATAAGTCCCGATAGAATTGAACGGGGCTTATTTTTAACATCAATTCAAAACGGTACATATTCCTCTGTACCAATGTCGGTTAAAATAGCTCTTGTCACTTCGTCCGGCATAGAATATCTTTGAGACAAATATCTTAAAGATGCTGCCATTTCACCATTAGGACCGCCATATTGGCTTATAACATATGTTGCCAATCTTGGATTTGTATTCTTTATATTGACCGGATACTGTAATTTCTTTTGATAATCCCACATATTATATTCCTCCTGATTATTACATAATCAAAATACTTCTTAATGCTTCCAATTTTTATGTGTAATGCAATATTGCTTTACAGATTAATTTTATAATACCTACATAAAATCGAATAATTTTTATTTGTGTAAAGTTTTTAACTTAACATATCATTCCCAAGGCCACGGACTGTTTATCCAGTCAAAACAATTGGGGTTTGTCACTCCAAGCGTATTTAACGGCCCGAATTTTGATTCATATTCTTTGGTCAGTTCTTTTACTTTTTCTGCCATGCGCCTATGCATCATCAGACCTTCTTTATCTGTTGGATGGGTATCCAAATATAGATTCCATTCTTTTTCGGCAAACGCAAATGCCTGAACTTTTTGGAGTAATGCTTCTCTGTCACTCATTTTACATTCCTCCGTTTTCAAAGATTACATCGCCCTTATATTGGTTTCCATATACGCCAAGCGGTTTATTTAAAATAGGAAATATGGTTCCTTGTCTTAATCCGTATTCAGGATCAAAAAGATTTCTCATCTCTGCCTGTTGTATTGGAACATATGAATATCCTACCATCGGCATTTCCAAAGTTTTTGTTTCATTTGCATATGGCATAATATCATTCCTTTCATACACATTATTTTCTATATTGTCTCCAAAATATATCCTGATATCTGCAATTCTGCTTTATTTCGTCCTTTTATGACAATATAAAGCCTGATTTATAATATGTTACGTCATTTAAATTTGTGATTAGTCATTGACTTTATTTTTCAACTTTTGTATAATAAAATAGAATTAAATCATATATAACAGTATTAAAATAAAGGGGAATAATAATGAAAAAAATAACACATGGTCTTCTAATTTTACTTACTCTGTCTATTATTGTTATAACAGTGTCATCCTGCGGCTCTAAATCGAACGATGAAGCTGAAAGCGAAGCTCAGGCAGCTTTTTCTTCTGCTATTGAAGCGTTTAAATCCGGAGACGTTGAACAAATCAAATCGCTTTCACTCTCTCCCGATACAATAAGCGATGATACTGAGCTCAGAAGTCTGATACTTAGCTCGCTTAATAACATTACTTACGATATCAGATCGGCAACCGCAAGCGACGGCAAAAATGTTATTATTAATGTCGATATAACTATGATTGATTCATCTAAGGTTATGGAAAAATATATAGAAAACATTGTTTTACTCGTCTCTAGCCCTGAATATCAAAGCAATCTTTCATCAATGAGCCGTGAGGAATACCAAAATATTATGAATCAGGAGCTTCAAAAGGTGTTAACTAACGGAGAAATTCCGAATGTCACAAAAAACATAGATGTAAACATGAGATTTGATAACGGTTCCTGGAAAATCAATGGTTCAGAATTAACTGATTTATTAATTTCAAACACTATAGATGCAATCAGTCAAATACGTCAATAATTTTAACGGGTGTCAATTATTTTGGCACCCGTTTTTTGTGAAACATTTGCATATTGCTTTTATATCAGTAAATATTGAGGCTTTAAACTGTGTGAAACATTTTTAAATATTTTGGCTTTATGAAACAATAATATGTTTCACATATTATTTTATCTTTTCCCACTCTTTCTCTTTAAACCCAACCAGCACTTTGTTTTCAGTAACAAGAATTGGTCTCTTGACCAACATACCATCTGTTGAAAGCAGCTTAAGCTGTTCTTCTTCTGACATACTAATTAATTTATCTTTTAATTGCATAGAGCGATACAGCATACCGCTTGTATTAAAAAAGCTCTTCAGCGGCAGACCGCTCAGCTTATGCCATTCTTTCAGCTCTGAATATGTAGGGTTATCTTCTTTTATATCCCGTGTGCAAAACTCAATTCCATTTTCCTTAAGCCAGTTTTCCGCCTTCTTACATGTACTGCATTTTGGATAACAAACAAATAACATTATATTTCCTCCTTAATTTTTTTGATTAATCCTGTGCAACCTTTGTAAACATCCTTATATGTTTCATCAAAATTCCCGGTATACCACGGGTCGGCAATATCTCCATAATCGCCGGCAAATTCGAGCAGTTTATATATCTTATTATCCGGATCCCCGCCAAAAATTATTTTCATATTTCTGATATTTGCGCTGTCCATTCCTATGAAATAGTCGAAATCATCATAATCCGATTTCAATAACTTTTTTGCATACTTACCCTTTACCGAAATACCATATTCAGCAAGTTTTCTTTTTGTGCCGTTATGAACCGGATTGCCGATTTCCTCATAGCTTGTCGCAGAGGATTCAATCACAACTTCACTTTGAATACCGCATTTTTCAGCCATATCCTTTAAAACAAACTCCGCCATTGGTGAACGACATATGTTGCCGTGGCAGACAAATAGTATCTTAATCATAATTCAAGTGCCTCCTAAAATGCTAAGTTTTGCTCTGATTTGCCCCGATTTGCCGAGCGTATCAGAGAGGTTGTTTTGCCCCGAACTCTGTCACGAAAATCCGAAACGGGGCAAAATACGGCAAATTGATGCCGTCAATCGTAGTAAAAACGTAGTAGGAATTTGGGGTAGTTACTACTGTGGGATTTATTCTTATTTTTCTAATTTGCTCGATAAACCGGAATTTATCAGTATTTTTTCTGTTTCTGCTATGTCCCTTTCAATCAGTGGACGCATACTGTCTTTGTATTTGGACAAATCAGCACTGTGCAGAGCAGACAGAATTTGCGGGATATACTGCGGCCTTGCCAGTCCAACTTGAACAAGTGCCTTCACACATTGTCTTGCAGTAATCGGCTTTTTATCCGTTATATGTGTGAGAAACTCAGATATGATGGCATCAAAACGGTTTTCTTCATCCCATTGAGCATTTGCTGCAAGAATATACAGTACTCGATTTCTCACCAATGATTTTGGATGGTCGAGCAACGAAGCAAAGTCATCGAAATATTCATACCATTCATCTGTATCGTGGCTTTCTGTAACAATTTTATCAGCAAGTGCACAGGCATATTTATCGTCTTTTGATGTAAGTTTCTGTACAATGTTTTCTTTCATCTCAACCACCTCACAAATTCCGATTTATATATTTAGATAATTATATCACATTACACACATCATATCAATTCACAATACCGACAAAATTTTACACAAAACAGTAGTAATAAAAAACAGCACCCAAGCCATAGCCTGAGTGCCGTCTGTGCATTTTATATTCATCAAACCGCCCGAAACATCTTCTGTGTACCGCTTTCCTACCGGAGGTTTTATCAAGCTCCTTACTGAATTTTTACAAGAAGCGCAAATAAGCTTTACTTTCTTTTTTGTCAATCTGTGCACAAGATCAATCGGTAAAGGCATAAGGCTTGCAGTTTCGTTGCAGGCATACCCAAACATCATTCCTTGATCACCCGCCACGCATTCAAGTTTATTTTCGCGGTTTATTCCCATCGAAAATTCTCTTCTCCCGCGCCTATTTCAAAATGGCACTTTACTATTCCGAGGTCAATTTTAGAATAAAAGCCGAAAAGTGCCTTTGCAGACACCGTATTACCTGTTAGGCTTATAATAAACTTTTGTTGATTCATTGCTGTCGGTGCCAGCAACGCTGCATTCATTCCGCTTTCAAACCATTTTGGCATTTCTCCATCGACATTACAAAGCTGTGTCACAGACTTTGATTTATGCGGAATACCCTGTGTTTCTCCATAACCAAGCGCTATTACAATATGTAGCTTTTCACCTTTGTTTATTACACATGGCGTTTTTGATTTACTATAAGTCATTGCAACCCAACATGAATTAAGGCCTAATTGCTGTGCTCTTAAAACAAGTTTTTCACCATAATATCCGCATTGTTCATCCGCGCCCTTTTTTCCGACAAGCGCAATGTAATCCGTACAGCCTGAAAATTTTCCGTAATGCGCCATCATACCTCCGAAGGCTTGCGGTTCTTTTGTAAAAAGCTGAATGTTAAGTCCGGTTGCCTTATTATATTGCTTAATCAAATCTCGAAGTTCCTTTTCCGCTGCACTGTCCATTTTTCTGTCAGTATAATTGCGTACTGAATGACGCATATTGATTGCTTCTAATAAATCCATTGTTATTCCTCCTTTTAAATTTCAAAAATCTGCGGTTTTATAGCAGGGGCATGTGTAGCAAAGTATTCCTGCACAATCGTTATCTCTGCTTAAACTCTGAACCCGATACAATAGGGTGTTTAATTAAATATATTGATATCGATAATCATGCACGATGCTTTTGTTCAAATTGGTCTCCAATATCAACACGCTCTTTGCATGTATGCATAACTTGAACTTTAATCAGTTCCACCTCTCTCCGGCACATTCTCCTTAATTCGCCTTATATCCTGAAAAAGAGCAATCATCTTGTCAATTCCGCTGTCTTCTGGGTCTAAATAGTAGTAAATGAATGTACCTTCTTTTCTTGATTTTACAATTCCAGCATCCTTTAATATCTGCATATGATGTGATACCGCGGGTCTTGATAAATTGTCTTTTCAGCTATATCTACTACACGACTTCCGCCGCAATCACAATTAAGCATAATAAAAAGCAAGTGCTATCTTGTTTCATCGCCAAGCGCTGTAAGTGTTTTTTGGCATGCTTGAAACTCTGTTTTTAAACGCTCAATATCTTGTATTGTATTTTTCATATAACACCTCAATCTGTTTAAACATTTAAACGCTTATATTATATCATAAAAAGATAAAAAAGAAAACATCTGTAAAGAAAATCGAGATGGATTTTCTTATTGTATTGAGTATAATTAAGAATAAAATTAATTTTTGCCTATATGCATAAAAACACAATCACATAGAAAAGCTTGTAATTGTGTTTTGTAGGTCAATAAATTTTTTAATTTTCATTTTGATTCGAATAAGAATTTTGCTGAATTCGACTGCCAGCAGTGGTAATACAGAGAACAGTAAAGGAACTGATAAACGGAAGCCTGAAATATGGGCAAATTTCAAGTATGGAACTCACTTTAACAATAAATAAACAACCAATAAAATCGTGGTATAATTTTGAAATAATCAACCGATTTATATATTTTAATCAAAATATATTTTTAATTCAATTTTTTAGAGCACTTATTTTATAGAAACGATAGGTGTATAATAACCATGAGGTGACTAACATGAAAAATGCTTTAAATAATGAAACAAGTCCTTATCTTTTACAGCACAAGGACAATCCCGTCCGCTGGTATCCGTGGGGCAAAGAAGCGTTTGAAAAAGCAAAGAAAGAAAACAAGCCTATATTTTTAAGCATCGGCTACAGCACGTGCCACTGGTGTCATGTAATGGCACATGAATCCTTTGAAGACCATGATACGGCGGAAATTATGAATGATTATTTTATATCTATTAAGGTAGACAAAGAGGAACGTCCTGATATTGACAGCATTTATATGAATGTATGTCAGGCAATGACCGGAAGCGGAGGCTGGCCATTATCAGTATTTATCACACCTGAACAGAAGCCCTTTTTTGCAGGAACATACTTTCCGCGTCAGGCATTTCAGTCCATATTAAAACAAATCCATTTATTATGGCAAACTCGCCGTGATGAATTAATATCATCCGGAGCGGAACTAGAAAAAATATTAGCATCTGAACCGAATGAAACGGGAAATCCGTCACAAACCTTGCTTAACCATGCATTTGAACAGCTCGTCCATTCATTTGACAAGCAATACGGTGGTTTTGGCAGTGCGCCTAAATTTCCAATCCCACACAATCTTATTTTTCTTTTGGACTATTATCGTCAGACAAATGCAAAATCAGCGCTTAATATGGCAGAGCACACGCTTATGCAAATGTATAAGGGTGGTATTTTTGACCATATCGGATACGGATTTTCCCGCTACTCGACCGACAGGTATTACTTAGCGCCACATTTTGAAAAGATGCTGTATGATAATGCGCTTTTGATTATGAGTTATATTACCGCATATTCTGTCACAGGAAATACACAATATAAGGACATTGCCGAAAAAACAGCTCAGTATATACTGCGTGAAATGACGGACAGCCGCGGTGGATTTTTTTCGGCTCAGGACGCGGACAGCGAGGGTGAAGAAGGAAAATATTATGTATTCAGCTACAATGAAATTCCGGATTTGATAGGCAGAGAAGCGGGTGAAAAATTCAATGAATATTACGGAATTACGGAAGGCGGAAATTTTGAGGGAAAAAGTATTCCCAATTTGCTCCACAATCCTAAACAAAACAGTGAGCTTCAGAAATATTTACCCAAGATATATGAGTACAGAAAATCCAGAACACAGCTGCATCTTGACGATAAAATACTGACATCATGGAACGGTCTGATGATTGCCGCCTTTGCGATGCTGTATCGTGTTCTGGAAGATGGAAAATATCTGTGTGCCGCGGAAAAAGCCTGCGCTTTCATAGAAAATGAGCTTTCTGAGAACGACACGCTTTATGTAAGCTTCCGCAGCGGACAGCACGGCAGTCGTGGTTTCCTCGACGATTACGCATTCTATATTTTTGCGCTTATTCAGCTGTATGAGACGTCATTTAAACAAAAATACCTAAGCAGGGCAACAGAGCTGTGCAAAAAGGCAATCAAGGATTTCTTTGACAAAGAAAACGGTGGATTTTATTTGTACGGCAATGATAATGAACAATTAATAATGAAACCAAAGGAAACATATGACGGGGCTATTCCAAGCGGAAATTCAGTCATGGCATATAATCTTGTTTTTCTTTCTCAATTAACGGAGGATACGCTTTTTTCTGAAACGGCAGATCAGCAGCTTAGTTTTATGGCGGGAAAGGCAAAGAATCATCCTATGGGATACTGCTTCTATTTATTAGCACTGTCCATGTATGTCAACCCGCCTGTGCATATTGTATGCGCGCCGTCGGATACGCATCAATCCTTTCCGTTAAATTCGGTAGTTAAAGTAATTAACGGAGGAAGTGACGAGTATCCTGTCATAAATAATCGCACCACCTACTATGTATGCAGGGATAAAGCCTGTATGCCGCCTGTAAACGATTTGAATGAAGTATTGTGAAACAATTAAGCAGTTCTATACTTGCACGAAGCGGGGATATGTGCTCTTATCAGGCACATTCCCCGCCATTCGCAAATCATAATCATTTCCCTTCGGTTATATACTCAAGTATTTCGCCGGCGTTGGTGTCCGGCTTTGCTTTCTTCCACACCTTTTCAATTATACCGTCCGCACCTATAAGATATGTTGTTCGCACAACTCCCATTGATACCTTTCCGTACAGCTTCTTTTCCTGCCATACGTCATATGCCTGTATTACTTTAATCTCGGGGTCGGCAAGCAGTATAAACGGAAGCTCATGCTTCGATGCAAATTTTGTATGCGAGGTCTCGCTATCCTTGCTTATTCCGATAACCGGTATATCAAGAGACTTGTATTCCTCAAATGTATCTCTGAACGCACACGCCTGCCTTGTACAGCCGGGTGTGTTGTCCTTAGAATAGAAATATACAACCACTCTTTTTCCTGCAAAATCACTGAGTCTTACTTCATTTCCGTCTTTGTCGTTTAAAACGATTTCAGGCGCTTTTGTTCCTTCCTCTAACATTGTTCTCCTCCTTCAAAAATACAAATTTATTTTCCCCAGACAGCCTCTCGGAATACGAAAATCCGAGTCTATCAAAGTGTTTTATATCATTAATGTCACGGATATTATTTTCTGCCATAAACCTTACCATCTCTCCGCGCGCCATTTTGACATATACGCCCTTTTCCCTGACCTTGCCGTCTGTCAATTCTCCGAAAATACAATCAACAAATCTTATGCCGGGTTCAAGGTATTTCCGCACTGTTTTTGCGTATTCTTCAGAGGCAAGATTGAGTATCAGCTCATTCTTGACCGCGCTGTAAATATCAGCACCCCAGAAATCATATAAGTTTTTGCAGAAATCAGTTTTAAGCCGTGCCTGCATTTCAAGTCTGTATGGTGTTATGCCGTCAAAGGGCTTCAGCACTCCGTAAAATCCTGAGAGAATGCGCAGATGCTTTTCTATATAATCAAAATAACTGTTCTCAAATACCTGCGGTGCCATATACTTGTACTGAATTCCGTCATAGGATAAGATTGCCGGAGTCAGATTTTTCTGTAAATCCATATTTGCATAACGCTCATAATTAAGCGATGCAATTTCATCATTACATACGAGCAGCTTTTTTAATTCGTCATAGGACAGACTCTTTAGGTATTTCATCAGCAGTTCAGTCCTGTCAAGGAAAACAGGAAACTGTCTATGGGGAATAATGTCCTCATACATCATCTTTTTCGCAGGTGATATTATTATTTTCATTTCTTTCTCCAACTGTTTTTAGGTTTTGTACTACTGTTCTTTTTCTTAAATGCTTTGTATTAATAATAGTAATCAACGCACAAATTCCGATTTGTATATTAAAATAAATTATACCACACACCACTCATCATATCAATCCACAATACCGACAAAATTTCACGCAAAACATATAAACGGCACCCAAGCCATAGCCTGAGTGCCGTCTGTGCATTTTATATTCATCAAACCGCCCGAAAAATCTTCTGTGTACCGCTTTCCTACCGGAGGTTTTATCAAGCTCCTCACTGAATTTTTTATAAGAAGTGCAAATGAGCTTTAATAATATCAGGTCTTTTAAGACTCTCCTACACTATATTTACTTCAAATATTCAATATTTCTGTTAAATACAGCTGCTGCTTCGGCGCGAGTAGTGGTTTCAAGCGGATTTAGTGTTGTATCCGTTCTTCCCTGAAGTATTCCGCTTCCTGCGCTCCACTGCATTGCCGGGATTGCGTATTCGCTTATTTCATCGAAATCGTCATAGCTCAAAATATTTGTATTTTCTCCTATGCTTGTGTCAGATCCCTTGTACTTAACATATCTGTACATTATTGCCGCCATCTGCTCACGGCTGATTGTCTTATCGGGTGCAAATTCCTCTTCTGAAAAACCTGTAACAATCCCGTTTACGCTTGCCCATGCGACCGGCTTTGCATAATACTCATTCACCGGCACATCTTTAAAGGTATATTCCAAAGCTGTTTCCGGTTCGTTTTCCATACGGTACAGCGTTGTGGCGAACATTCCGCGCGTCACATCGGTCTCAGGCTCAAAATGAGTATCGTCAGTACCTATCATAAGTCCCATTTCGAAAATCTCCTTGACTGACTCATAATACCATGCGCTCTCCGGCACATCGACAAACCAATCCACATTTCCGCCCGACGGGGCTGAGGTGGGTTCGGGTGCCTGTGAGGAAGCCGGTATCGGCGTTGCTGTTGCCTCTCCGGCATTTGTTGAATACGAAGAATTTCCCGAACCGTGATTGCGCTTAGGTGTCGGCGTTGGCTCTGTACCCTCTACCGTAACTTCAATTTCATCAGATATTTGGCATGATAAATCAAGTGCATAAATAGTAGCGTTTCCTGCTCCAACGGCAGTAACCGTACCATTTTCGGATACAGCCGCAACATTGGAGTCGCTTGAAAAATAGTACATATTCTTCAGACTGTCAAAAGGATATGCCATTACAGTAATATCAAAGCTTTCGCCCGCTTTGAGTTCCTTTTTGCCGATACCGTCATTTGCAATAACTCCAACATTTTCACTCTCGTGTACAGTTTCATGAATTCTATCAAAATCCAGATTGGTATCACCCGAATTTACAACAATCTTCATTTCCAGAACGCCTTCTTTGGTATAGTGTTTAGCACCTACCTTTACCGGAATTGCTATAAGCTTTTCTTCCTTTTCACCTATGCTTATCGGTTTTGAAGCTCCTAAGGTATCTCCCAGATTTAAATCTCTGTCAACATGCACCGCATTTGCCGTAATATTATCCATCGGCATATTTCCGATATTGCTTATAGGTACAAATACGATATAGTCAAATGCACCGGTGCTGTCATCGTCTATTATTGCTTTTATGCTGTCTATTTCGGCTGCTATATCTTCAGCATGGCTGTTATTATTGTACTTTCTGTAATTTTCAAACACCTTGTTAATATCCCATGTATAACTGCTGCCGAGTTCTATTTCCGCCTTCTTTTCAAGCTTTCTTGACGCTATATGAACATTGTCAGTACCATGCTCTCTTACCTCTGCGACAATCTCTGTTTCACCGTCAAGAGTTTGGGGCGTCCAAATATCGGTTGTATATGAAAATCTGTTGCCGGGATATATTACTTCTTCATTTCCTGTTTCACTGTTTGTATCTTCAAATACAACCTCACCATTCTGAATTACCTTTATAGACACATCCTGTCCCTCGGACGGAAGCAGTCCGTTATTCTTAACTGTAATTCCTATGGTACAATCCTCTCCCGGTGTCGGATATTCGTCAGACAGAGTTATTTCATCATCCTCAATTTCAAGACTGTTTGACGGTATGCAGTCAATTTCTGTAAGTGAATGTTCACCCTGACAAACCTTGCCGTTTTCGTCTATTGTCTGTTCATACATATTTGCGATAATAACAGCCGTTTTATCCTCATCAACGGTTATTGTCATTTCATCAATGACTTCGCCGTAATTGGTAAGGCGAACCGGCTCTCCCCATCCGGATAAAGGCATATCGCTTTCTCCCCAGACTTCCTGCCATTCATCGCTTATTCTGTAAAATGTCGCTCCGTAAAGCTCCTTGCCGTAGTTTTCAGGCTCTGCGCTTGCTCCTGTCCAGAACAGGTATGTATTTCCGTCACCGCCTGTCACAATCTGATAATCAGACATATTTACATGCTCATCGCTGCCTTTGCTGAAATCCTTTGAATTTCTTACAAGACCTTTTTCAGAAATATCGCTTATTGTCGGGAACAGCTCTGAAAAGCTTTCCTTATCTGAGTCGGATAAGTTCGCCTTTGCCTTGTCTGCAAGGGTATTAATCCAGTTTTCATCTGCGGCCTCTTCCTCGGTAAGATTTCTGAATAGGCTAAGTCCGGTTACTCCGGTTTCTTTTCCTTCCTTATCCCCCGTTTCAGATGAAAGACCCATGAATATTTCTTTTATACTTATTGTATTAAATGTTGAAATATCACTGAGCCACGTCAGAAGAATATCGTCTTTGGTTTTTGTAAGCTTTACGTTCATTATATTTTCCGAATCCTCGCTTACTTTTAGCGGATAATATTCCTTACCGTTTGATATATCGCTTATCTGCACCCATACCTCGCGGTCGTTGTTTGTTTCTATATTTCTGTCCCTGTCAACGGAATATGACGCAATACCGTATGTAATACCATCGTAAACAAACTCCTCAACCATACAATCATAAACAAGCGGATCCGCTACTGTCGGATGCTTTATGTAAATAAGCTTTTCGTCAACCTCTGTGCCGCCGTCTGAAATAAGCTTTACAAATGACTTTGTATTCGGGTCAAATACACGCTTTGCCCATGTGCTGTAATTTGCAGTTGTGCTTACAAGCTGCTCAGCATTTTCCGCTCCTGAAATATCCTTTTTCAGATAATAAAGAGCAATGTTTTCTCCCTCTTTGGTAAGCTTTACATCAGAATTTACATATTCATCGCTTGTTACGGTCATTACACCGCTCATGTTGCCTGTTTCAGTATCATATACACACATACGTATATTCATCTTCTGAAGATCCGCCTTGACGCCGCTTATATCCGAGCCGTCCGAGGTAACAGGCGAATCCGCACTGCTCCATGCTATATAGACCTTGTTGCCGTCACGCATAATATCCGGTGTTGAGTCGGCTGTGCCGTTGGGATTTATATAAACAGGCTCTGACCATATGCCGTTATCCTTTATTGTATAAACAAGAGATGCGGCGTTTGCATCGTTTCTCGATGTGTCGTTTTTCAGATATATCATCATCAGTCTGCCGTCGCCGAGGTTTACAATTTCAGGACGTATGTATTCCATCGTACCCGAAATAATATCTGTTCTGCACACAGGCTCAAGACTTGACATAAGGCTTATCTGTTCTTTTCCGAATATTGTATCTCGTTCCTCGCCCCTGTCAAAATTCCTTACGGAAATTTCAGTCGTATCCTCCGCGGAGGCCAGTGATGCTTTTCCTTTATTGTAAACGCCGGCTTTTAAATCTAAAATACCTATGCTGTATTCAAAGGAGAATATCAGCAAATCAACTCCAACTCCGCCTTTCATTTTCAGCATTGCACCGCCGTTTTTATTTGGGTCTTTTACGTCGTTATCTAATAAGACTCTGATAACACCGTCAACTTTAAATATTCCGCGGACGCCTATAATTCCGCATATACCTACACCCGGCTGAATTTTTACTCCCGCTCCAAGCTGCACCCACGGATTTGTGCTTTTAAGCTCTGTATCAAGCAGATTTTCTTCATCCTTAATATCCTTTGCAAGTATTTTTTCGCCTTCTTTTGTTTTGTAGGCTCCGTCAAGCTGCACCGATACATATCCCGATACATTTACATATACGGGTATGCCGTAAACAAGCCAGTACCATGTATTTTTAAAGTTGAACGCACCGCCGAACAAATACTGTCCTCCTGAGAATATATGCTGATTTTTCTCCTCATCATATACATAATCAAATCGAAGAATAACAGTAAAGCTCATATCCATATCAACATCTTCGCTCATCTTGGCAAGCGAATCCGCCTTTTGCTTAGACCGAAGCTCCTCTCTCTTTTTTTGCTTATCAGCTTCGCTCCAGTCCTTTACAATCTTTAGCTTTTCTTCATCGCTCAGATTCTCGTCAATGCTGTCAGCAAGCTGTTTAATATCCTGTTCGCTTGCCTCTTTTAACGGGTCATAGTCCTTAAGCTGGTCTTCAACGCTTTTTTGCGCCTTCACAGTGGCACCGTTGGCAATTTTATCAAGCTTTTCCAGATTGTCTTTAGTGTCGCTCACACTTACAGATACCATAACCGTTTCCGTACGATCCGATATTCCGGGATTTTTAGGATCCGCATAGTCTGTTTTCCATATAAGCTTACCGGAATCCAAGTCAGCCGCCATATCACCGACAACCGGAAGATCTCCCAGCTTATCTGTTTTTACGGATATGCGCTGAGCCGGCACCTCGGAATAATATATATAGAAGCTAAGACCGGTATTGACTGTTGCATAGCTTACCTCAGCTGTTGTTTCAATTATGTTATCATCTTCATCTCTTACGGAAACATTTTCTTCACATATTATACGCGCATACAGCTTATCACCTTCGGATATTGCATTCGGGTCGGCTGTAACGCTGTAAAAACCGTCGGCATCCTTTTCAGCGTTATATGTCTGTTTTTTACTTCCGTCTTTATCACGGCGTATAAGTTCTACTCTACTTACTTTTTTGTCGTTTTCGCAAACGTTCACGATAAACCTGAGCATCGCTCCCGTACTGTCTATGTAAATAGGTATGTCATTATTTCTTGTATCCGCCTCGTCGTGACCGTTTACATATGTCCAATTTATACTCTCTATATACGGCGCATATGATGTGCGTATAGGCATTGAAACATCCGTAGGCAGAGTAGAAATCAACTGACAAAAGTCTTTTTCCTCTGTTACAAAGTCGTTGTTCTTAGTTTCTTCATTGATTTTCAGTCCGGTATATTTTATACGCTTTTTCTCCGCATTCTCATCGGGAGTCAGTGTAATATATTGTACCTGATCTATACCATTGCCGGTTATAAGCACTGATACTCTGTCGCCCTTTGCGGCGCGTGGTACAAGCGCATTAAATTTTCCGTCCGGATCGCTTTCTGTGGATATGCGTTCGGGTACATATTTCTTATTTTCCTTTGAATCATACAAATAATGCAGTGATGTACCTGCCGTAACGGACGCACCCTCTGCCGGAATATTCAAAGGCAAATCGGAGCTTTCTCTTAAAGGTACACTCCTGTAATTTGCAACACCGCTTATAACAAAGCTTGTGTATTCGCTCTCTGCTACATCAGGAACTGCCGTAATTTTAATAATATTCTTTTCATGCTTATCCTGCGCTATAAAATCCATAGCGTATCCGTCTGTATATTCTCCCGTAAAGACTTGAGTAATCTTTGGGCGGTAGCCCTTGCCCTCCTCCTTTTGGGTAAGCTCTACGGTGTATGCTTTTCCCGGCACCGGCATTGTTCCGTCCGTTCCTTCTATACGGTTTTCTCTTATGTCAAGTACCGTTTTACCTATCATATTTGCGTCTTTAAGCTCATATGCAGGAACTGCGTTTAAAACTTTGAAATACTTCTTTGCATCTTCGTCCATTTGTATTTCTATAAAGTTTCTATACTTGGAAAAATTAGGGCGTACTCTGTATTTTACATTTTTTAATTCAAGCTTTGATTTAAATCTTATGTCTTCAGCGCAAGGGTCTGTATCACCGGGATTTACATATTCCTCCACATAATAAGAATCCCACTCATAATCCTCTTTTTCGCTTACTCCGTCCATGCTGATAACATCTCCGACATGGAATATATTATCCGAGCTTCGCCAAAGATCAGGGTTTGTAAATTTTCCGTCATCACTCGGAAGTATTTCCATTTGTACATTGATATAGTCGTAAACAGGCTTAATTGTAATTCTTGTATCAAAGCCCATGTCCGTCTCTTTTACACTGCCGAGATGATCATCCAAAATCTTTCCGAATTCTTGGTTAAAGGTAAGTGTTGTGCTGTTTGTAGGGTAGAAAAATGTTTCTCCGCCGCCTACCATTATATCAAAGCCTTTAAGATAACCGTTTATTCTTTCTCCGTTATTAACGGCCTTTTCACTAACCGTTATAGCCTGATTATAATATCTTTTTGCTTTATTGGTATTAGTGTCATTGCTTAAAGATACCTTTGCGGGTGCCTTTTTAATTGTTCCCGTTTCTGTCCTGAACTCCATTTCATCCGGCTGTTCAAGAGTTATTTCATATGAGCGGTATATTTTAGCCAATCCCCAGAACTTTATTTCCGGCTGTGCGGAGCCGTCAGCTATTCTCTGAGCATCAATATTCATCAGTTGGGTGTCCCAAACCCCGAGCTTATCATCCGGACCCAAACACCTTGCGGGGCCATGGGCTCCGCGCTCTGTTGTTCCAGTAAACTCAATGCTTTTTACAGATGAACGGTCTTCTGTCCCCGTCCAACCGTAGTATCTGTCTGAGCTATACATTCTGTATTTTGCATTGGTTGATGACCAAGTTTGACAATCAAGCCAGAAGGACTGATACTGTCGGGTCCCCGTCACATGCTGCGAGTATGTACGCGTTTGATATCCGTACATACTACTGTTAAAGAAATATGTTTTTGACCAAAGATGACCGCATTTTTCATCTTTGTCAAACTCCGCCGCCTTAAGGGCGTCGGGATGTCCGCCGTAGCTGAAACCGTTGTCCCATGTCGGAACCCAGTATTCACCTATTTCTATAGGCGGATTTGTTGTGTAATCCTTAATAATTCCTATTGTACTGTTTTGACTGTAATCAACATAATATGTTTTACCATTTATCTCTATCATTTGAGGTGAGCCGGCAAGCTCCACATTTACGCTTTCATTATCCAAACCCTTGATACTTACCTGCGCGGTCATAAATTCTCCGTCCTCACCGCCCTTTAAGTCGTACAGCTCAAGTCCGAACGACATATCCTTAGCGGCACAAACCGGAATTTCAAATGATACTTCCTCCTGATAGGGTCTGAATTGTATTTCTGTATCTGTGGGCGAATAATTTATCCCTTCCTTTGCGTCACCGTTTTCAACCGTGCGAACCATTGCCGTCACATATGAATACAGAGCCTCGGTTC
>OIXH01000491.1_pt1 | contig 48440 bp, 47 predicted proteins | sample 1587741 | NCBI WGS metagenome assembly OIXH01 (sample SAMEA3888916, study PRJEB22519) | human gut metagenome | biome: human gut; feature: human-associated habitat; material: faeces | place: Denmark | collected 2011 | reverse complement strand
CCTCTGTTCTTCCAGCCTTCACAGTCGGCTGTCTCCGGGAAGATTTTTTTATAAAATCCAACCGTCATAACAAGCCACTGATCCTGGACAAGAATATCGAATGCCTTATTGATATAAAGCATAACCATGAAACGTAGGGTCAATTTCCAAAAGCCGCAGCCGTTTCGAATGCCGTCCATGCCAATGTAAATAATTCCACCGATCATGGCAATAATAAACACAACGAAAATCAGATATGCAAGTATCTGCTTGCTTTTCGGGGGCTCGGGATGATCTTTTGCCGCAAGTCTTACATCCTCTGGAAGAAAACTTAACAGAAATGACGGTTTCATCATCGGACTCGCCACAACCAACGCCGTTATTTCTATTACACATAAAACCAACGCTACAATTACGGTCAATAACACTATTTTTATCTCCTTTCGTTTTCAGTACCGAAAGCTTTTACATTGCCTCATGATTTTTTCTAAAAAATATTCATTTTTATTATTGCAGCAATTACTTTTTTCTTATCATACTCTTTATAGGAAATTCCGTTGAAAAAATCAAACCATTCACTCTTTCCCTTTGCTCATAAGTAACTCTACTATATGTATCTTTTAAATGAACTAATAGTTAACACAAATAAGATGATTCCCGTATACCGAAACACTGATTTCCAATTTCCCGGAATTATGCTTCCAGAGAGTTAAACTATTTCCACCATCACATAACAACTCCTGCCACCTTAATTGTGTTTCCAATGATACCGCCTCTTAGGAACTCTTGATCTCGCTTCCACTTTTCAACTGCATAAGCCATATTATCTTTATCCTCATTAAGCTTAATAAGAAAGCTTATATGATTTAAAGCTTTTTCTTTTGTATATACACCATCATTTATTGCTCGGCTAAGGATTGTCTGTCGGCAAGTATCAGATAGAGCATCTTTTGAATTTACATTATACCCTGTAATAGCAAGTATCGACTGAAATTCCAAATCACCAAATGCTGTATTTTTAATATATTTATTATATTCATTTTTGGTAACAACTTTGCATAAGATTCTGCCCTTCTTAATAAGATTGTTATAAGTTATGGATGAAATATAATATGCTCCGCAGGTTTTGCAATGTCTTGCTGGAATTGTTAACGCCTCCACCCCTGATTTTGTATATACTGATACAATTGCTAAAACCTCTTCATATTCATGATGTTCTTTAACGCAACTATCGAATTTATCATGTACGATAACGTTTCTATAATTAAGAATCTCTTCTGTTTCACAATTACTTAAATCTTTTTCATCAGAAGAAGTAACAGGCAAACCAAATGGTAGTACCTCCTCATCCGATTCTGCAATCTCAAAAGACAAATCCTGTGTCTCAGATTTTACATCACAAACATCATACCCCAATTCCTCTTGAATTGCATCGTATAACTCTATCAGATCTTCTTTTCGCAGAGAAATACCTTTCATAGGTTCGTTTCCATTCCATTTTCTTATATCATATTGTGGTTCACCATCTCCCCAATCAATTAATTTTAATTCAATAGAAACAGTTTTCCATTCTTTTATTGTTGCAATATGCCGAATTACCCTCATCAGAACCACGTCCTCCTGCAGAATCAAAAATCAAAATCATCCGGATCAAGTCCAGCATCTTCTAAAACTTCTCTTCTTTTATCTTCATCCATATCTTCTAAATCATCAATATCAACACCTTCTAATGCTAAACAATATTCAACATCATCAGCATCGTCCTCTAGTTCAAACGAATCTTCACTTGTGCTAAAAACGATATCATCCATCACAGCTCTTTCATAACTGTTAAGTTGACCATCATGATTGAAATCAAAACTGTTATCATAAATTCTTCCATCTTTACCCAACATAATATTACCTCCCAAATATAAAACATATATTTACAATCTTACAACTCCAAACAGTTTTCTGACTAAAGCTGCCAATCCATTATTTTCCCATTCCTTTGGAAATAAAAAATATTCCTTAGCAATTTCAGTACCTAAATCCATAATCTCAAATAGCTGCTGTTCTACCATTTTTTCTTTTTCATCCAATGCCGGCTTATAATTTAAAATTATATACTCTTGTATATCATCCTTTGTAAACCATTCAAATGGATTCCTTGAACCATTCTTTTCTACCATCTCCTCAAATCTATTTGACACAGATTTTTCCATAAATTTTTCATCTTCATCTAATTGATATTGTTGCATAATATTATCAACCGATTGACCAACTGTATCAATACCTGGAACATATTTTCTCATCAAAGTTTCTGAACTATACTCCACTGTATCTATACCAAGTTCATCTTCAATTGCAGTCTCATCATGTTGATATTTATAAATTATATTCAAGTAATGCTCTAAATCTGCAATTGACAGACCTAGAACCATATGATACATGATATCAAAATAGCAATTTTCTCCAACTATTAAATCTGTATCGAATCCTATATCATATCTGTATTTGTCTAAACCTGCTTCATACTTTTTATGTAAATAATGAATAAAGTCTGCACGAAATCCGCTATTAATTTTCAAATTGCGAATTTTCTTTTCTAATATCTGATTATCAATATACTCTTGATAATTATCGTACCCTTTACATATCATTTCATATGTAATAACAGATTGCAAATTATTTTTCACAATAATATCCTCTGATATATGTTTCAATGTAATTGCACCTTTTGCCGTAATAAAAATTCGATCTTTTCTATCTCCATAATAGTCTATATATTGTTCTCTGACACATAATCCTAATTTTTCGAGCTTGAAGATTTCATTCATTATTCTATTTTGGTCAAGACCATAAAGAACTTTACCATCCAAAATATTATCAGCTTCTGCATATCCTATTTTTTCATCATTGAATGGCATATTATCATCTACCAAATACGCAAGTATTTCTTGTCCTATCTCGCCAACCTTTCCTTCAGCATCCATTTCATCTGAAAGCAGGTCATGACCAAGCGCTTGAGATAATTCTTGAATCATTTCTATATTGTAGATACCATCTTTTTCATACTTTGAGATATTCTGCGGGGTCGTTCCTATTTTATCCGCCAATCCCTGTTGGCTAAGACCTAAAGCATTTCTAAATTTTCTACATCGTTGACCTATTTCTTTTGCTGTTGCCATTTGCTATCCTCCTTTGCTTTTCTATGCTCCTATTATATAAAATATAAAGGGTCTCTTACCATAAACAACATATTGATTTACTCAATAAATTCTTAAATTAACAGCAAAGTAGAAAACTCTACAAAAATTATCGTCACCGGGCAAAAAGCGAGCCAAGAAACGCCGTAAATTCGGCATTTCTTGGCTCGTGTACATTACTCAAACTCCTCAGCGGATAACTTGAACTAACTGTTTTTCTCTGATTTTTAATGGATTTATTATCCATATTCTTCAAAAAACGCTTTCGTATTAGTACCAGTCCAAATTTTTAGAACCAAAATAGAGCCAGCAAAACCTCAGCTTTCTATAGCCAATTCTATTATCTCCTTCCGCAAAAAATTTCCTCGCTCCACTCGTGCTTTTCTACTATTGGTTCCAGTATAAATATATGAATAAAATTTTGCATATTGATCAGTATCTGCATTATTATTTTTATTTGCTTCCACTTTTTTCTCTACTCCCTGCAAGCACTCTCTTAATATCGTTCCTTTCTTCTCCAACTGTTCAAATTCTTTGTAAATTTCAATGAACATTGTAAAATAACATGATTTTCTCATCCACAAAGAATCATTCGGCAAAGACAATTCATTTATAAAAGAAAACACTTCAACAATCTTCCTTTTTACAATATTTTTGTCTGGATAATCCTCATTATACTCGGCAACATATTTTTCGACATATTTATCCCCAACAAAATATCCTTCCTCTTGAACAGTTGACATAATAAGAAGAATAAACAACAAATCATCCATTCTACTTATTTTAGAATCACTAAAAAATGGTAATTTTGTAACATCTACTTCTTCTAAAATTTCTTTTGCTGTAGCAATAAATTCTCCATCATATATCGCATTATGTAATTCAATTGAGTTTAATGCATATTGTGTTGAATTTATTCTTTTAAAAACCTCCTTAATATTTTCTGGAGAAATATCTCCTAAATCTCGAATCAATAAGGTATAATTAAGGAAATCTTCCTTTTCATCCTTGCTAAGATTTTTATACTTTTTTACAATATTCCCAAAAACTTTTGATTCTTCGGCTTCATCGATATATTCAACAATTGTATGTAGCCTTTGTTGTCCGTCAACAACAACTTCTTCTGTCTCAATAGTCTCTATATCTATGCCCCTTTGTGCAACATATATTTCTGGAACAGGGTATCCTTCCAGTATTGTATCTATAAATTTTTCTTTATGCTTATTATTCCATACAAATCTTCTTTGAAAATCCGGTTGCAAAATGAGATTCTCTCTTTTTATATCTTTATATAAAGCCGATATCTTCCTATTACTAGGGGATGTTGTTATTTGTTTACTCATTCTTAGTCTCCTTTTCTACCTTCAAGATTTGTATATATTCTTTCAAACTATTTATCGTATAATATTCTAAATAATTATAGCTTTTATAAACGCCTGCATTCACCTTATAATTTCCCACTTCACTTTTATCATATGAAATTGCATTAAAAAAACTAAACCAGTTTGTTTTTAAATCAATTCCTTCAATTTTGATTGGCAATAGATCTGGTCTCATCCACCCCTTCGCCATATACTTTAAAAACTTGACGTAGTTCTTATATTCTCGTTCCACCAACCTTTCTTTGGAGCGTTCTAAATCATACTGAAATTTCCTGATATATTTCAAATATCTATCATACAATTCTTCACTAACAATCGCCACATCTATATCAGAATCATAACTAAATTCTGTTCCTTTTAAATAACTAAATCCCAATTTCCCAGAACCTACAATATATACTTGATAATAGTCAATCGAGAAATATTTTCCAATTCTATTTCTAAACTCAAAAAATTCATCTTCACGACCGTCGAAAACAAAAGGGGTTCCATGAATTATAAACTTCCGAGCAAAATCAAGAACATCTTCATCATCCTTGCATTCCATCAACAATGTATCAAATTCATCTTTTGTCATTACCAACCTCTTTATCTACAATTCTACATGGTACTAGCACCATGTCATTATGCCTACCAAAAAGCACTCTAATTGTTCCTGTTACGCAACATTTTCCATAGTTCGTCAATAATAGTGTAAAGTATCGTTGCTGTCACTTTTATAGCAAAAATCCTTTATAAAATAAGCGTTTCAGACCCTCTAAATCGTAACAATAACCCTACGCAATTTGATAAAGGAACGCCGGGGCAGACGTTACCTGCCCCTATACTTCTCTTTCCTTTTCTGCTGTTTCAGTTTAAACTGCCGCTATTTCTCTACTTCCCGTCGTTCCCGGCTCACTGCCTTGCGTTCAGTTTTCAACTGCTCTTGCTGTAATTTCAAAGCATGTTGAGATTTTGTGCCTATGCCAGTGTTCTGCACCTGTTTCCGCACTTCACGCTGTACCCGTTTCGGATTGCGACCAGCTTCTTTTACATCCGTTGCCACAGCCGGATTAAATTTCAACCGACAGTAATTTTTCAGAACAAAATTGTATATCTCATAGTCCTTTGGCTCTGCTCCAAATGTGACCTTGCACACAGATAACTTTCCCTCTGATATTCGTTCAAACATGCCTATCCAGAATGGTTCTTCAAAAAATACTGTCAGTCTGCCCGATACTTTGTGCATTACAATTCCTCCTTGAAAATTGTAATGCACAAAGAACGGACGCCCCAAGGAGAGAGGGCTACTTACACCAGAACGGTGTGGCGGGACTACCTACCGCTCTATAAGAGATTTTACCTCTTACATTGTATTTTTATCTCTGTTTTTTAATTCTATCATAGTATCGGAGATTTTTCTACAACAATATAGGGCACAGCCGCCGCCATGCCCCACACTTCTACCGTTCCAACGCTTTTTCGATTTTCTGCTTCTGTCCTCTCAAATCGTTTTGTTTTTCATATAAGCTATCCCTCTCTTTACAAAGCGATTTCATGCGCTCCAACTGAGCCCGCACTCCTTCCCGACAATCTGGCTCTATCCGCTTGTATTCCCCTGTCAAACTGCGTATCTCATTGTTGTTTGATTTTATCTATTCCGACATGCATATCCAATCAATCATATTGCAGACTTCCCTATCCGTATCATACAAATCCGTTTCGGAAAGAACCTTTGCACACAAGCGAACCATAACTTTTTTCTCCATATCTGTCACTGTACCACTCTCCTTATCTGCACATTTCAAATGCGTGTTTCGACGCTTATTTTCCTTCTCTGCCCGTTCCAAAGCCTTAGACTATTCTACTATCAATTGCACCTGTTCTCTGTCGAAATAGCATTTCAAAAATCCAAAATCCACCACTTTTTCTTGCAATCAGTCAATCTTATCTCTCTGCTCCATAACCTGATCCGTTAAATGACTAATCTGTTCTTATTGTCCAGCTGTTTTCGCTGTCAGCTTCTTTACTTGCTCCGCAAGTTAGACGCTTTTAACCATCAGTGCCTTTACCATTTCTTCCAGCCTTTCCACCATCGGCAGAGCCTATTTGTCTTTATAATTCTTTGCCCTCGTCAATACACCTATCTCCGACAAGAGTTACCAATGCCTACTTGAATGATACTCTTGCATCAAGCCCCCGCTTACTTCTTGTTATGTACGGAATAAAATCAATTTAGAAATGCATAGTTGTTTCATTCATGTGAAGGTAGGTACTAAATACCATTAATGTAGTATTACACTGCTGAAGGGGTCCTACGTATATTCATTTAGCATCTTTGCCTCCAACTATCCATTTTCTGTCTTTGCTCCTATATTATCCCTATCGCCTATCTGCCTGACAATTTCATCAAACGTTTTTTCTGACTTCCAGATAAAATTTTCTCATAATAATCATCAATTCGGTGGTCACTTCTTGTCTACTTCATACTGTAGCATACAAGTGCTTCATCAAACAATTCGTGTTATAGGATAGTGATACATCCAGCATTTCCCTGACATCCTGCGCTATTAAAAATCGTTTGTTCTCCATAAGTAAATGCCTCCTCTTTTTCGCTTTATTATTCAGTTCATTTTTGTACGTTCAGTACTTTTCATCAAAAAATTTAACTTTTGTACTGTTGATGTTATAATATATATAAATACATGATTTGTACCTTGTGTTTTCATACATGCCACACTACTCATTACACTTATAAGGAGCAGATAAAATGGGCGAAAATTTACCAGCCTTGGAGGGGTTTGAATAGAAATTGCAGTGAAATAACACAAACGGAATTAGCGATAAACATACTAATCAAGAAAGGACTATACAAACATATGAGATTTTGTGATTTATTTATTAGCTATAAAATCGGATTGAAAAGCATCAAAAGTACAATTCCATTCACCAAACTACCACTTTACCGCAAAATTTTTGTAATCATTGTTTTTGCCAGTGCCATTACTAGTGGTATACTTTTAATCCTTCAAAAAACATGGGCTTCATATATTCCAATAGGATTAGGCGCTCTAACACTTATAGCCTTTTTTATAATTGATTCTACAAAAAGAAATCTTGAAGTGATGTTAAACGAACACTACACTCCCTATTCCCAAAAAAGAATGCTTATAACAATTAATGTGCTAAAAAAATATGAAATTGACATTCACAATAATACTTCCATTGATATGCTAATTGAAGAAGCAAAACTTGCACAAATCCAATGTGACTATATAGCTCCATTAAAAAAGCCTCTTAAAACTTTAGGTGCAATAATTGTTCCTATAATCGCCTTTGTCGCACAAAAAATTGGCAATGCTGCCACTACAAGTGAGATGATTAATATGGCCGCGCAAGTTATAGTCCTTGTATTATTAACTTTTTCACTTATCCTTTCATTAACACCAATCATAAAAAATATTTTATATAGGGATTATAATAAATACGATGATTTAATTTACGATTTACGACAAATCAAACTTTTTTATGCAAAAGGAAATGATGCACATACAACTTAAAAACATACAGAATAAATTTTATAAATCATTGTCATTTGATTGTTACTGGGCAAAAGTGAGCCAAGAAATGCTGCAAATTTGGTATTTCTTGGCTTTTGTACGTTATTCAAGCTCGCAAAGTTTGAAGTGTAAGATATTATTTTTCTTTCATTTTCTATACATATCAGTATTAAATATGCATATGTTTCATTCCTATTCCATATCGTTCTGTCTGCTTTTAATACTAGTACATTTTTACATCATTATATGTGGTTCCATTGGATTTCAAGCCAGCAAATACTGCTGACAGAATCATCTACGGCTAGCTTGTATATCCGTGAATAGATTATAGAATCTAATTAAAATATTTGCAAAGAAATTTTTGAGGACAGTATACTAAATTGCAGCAGTATCGAAAACTACTCTTTAATCAATCTTTCATTAAGTTAATACTTTACAATATAATACGTTTCCCTTCCAACTCCGACCTTCTCAATACTTCCCTTACCCGAAAGCAATAAACTTATCTTCCCCATCTGCTTCCTCCTCAATAATATCGGCCAACCTACTTGCAAAATATATTGTTAAATAGCTATCCTAACTTCATACTTCTACATTTACAAGCTAATAAAGCTTCAACTAATGGCATACTAACAGATTTCGGTTCCTACATTTTTTTATCCTTTTTGAATAAATTAACAGTCTGAAAGCATCTCTTCTTCATCTAGTAATTGGCTTATTTCAATAATCATTCCCATAATTCTTATTCTTGCGTTATCGTCTTCTCTTTTATATGGTATGCAATTTCTCTTTGTGTACAAAAATCTATTACTTCCTGAGCCTTAACATTATAGAAATGCTTGTGTCCAGGATATCCTTGAGAAACTTCTGTACTGTAGTTTGTTCTTCCAAAAATAATTTTATCTGTAAAAGAAACCGCCTGTAATATATTCTGTAGTTCCTGATCTATAAGATTCGGTGTTGGATATGGTTCTATACTTACCCAAGTTTTACATCCTGCATCACTTAAAGCCTTCATCGCAGCAAGCCGTTCTACATAGGGTGCAGCTCCCGGCTCCATTCTCTGACGGTATTCTTCATCTAGAGAAATTAGTGTTATTCCATACTCATTATCCATCGGATATTTCTTTTTATCCGCAAGTTCAATTGGCAATATTCCTTTTGTAAGTACAGTACACTTTATTCCATTCACATTAAGCAAATGAATCGCATCCAAAGACATTTTGGAAATCTCATCGTACTCGTACATAAAAGGATCCGTCGTAAAACACAATTGCACAGATTCAATTTTATCCTTCAATTTAGGTATTTCTTTATAAAGAAGTTGAATTGTATTTGATACTAGATACGGTTTACACCACTCCTCGTAATCAGTTACCTGCGCAAATCTCTTTTTCTGCAAAAAGGCATAACAAGGAAATTTACAACCATGCGCACATCCCAAAACATGGTTCATTGTGTAATCCCCATATTCAACTCCTGTTTCATAAAGCATGGTTTTACGCTGAATAGTACCAGCTACCTTTTTCATGCTTTCAACCTCCTAATAGTTACTGTTTTATCCTTATCCTCTGTCATATAGGTCAACGGGCGTTTTGTTTTCTCCGACATTGCCGGATTACGAACTATTGATATAACGCCTTCCTGTTCAAACTCCTTTAATATTGCATAAATTAAATCAAAATTGCATATCAATCCATTATTATTAACAAAAGCTGCTATAAACCTTGTAATACCTAATTCTTGTTTTATATTATTAATAGCGTTTCTTATTTTTTTCTTTATTTCTGCTCTTGATACCCACTCACCTTCAACCGATTGTGTCAATTCCGGCATCACATCAAAAATTGATAATTGTCCACCCGTTTGAATATTTGTATATAATTCTTCCTTTCGGTTTTGAATATTCTGAGCCATAAGAAAGCATCCATCCTCATGGTCACATACATGAATCATTCTGTATTTTGGGCGACTTCCGGCTTTCAAGCGAATTGGCATATCTAAAACGTAATTATATCTAGTTTTCAGACGCTTCTTATATTCTGTTGACAAGCGCTGTTCAGCCTGATAGCCATCTATTTTCCCTGACTTATAATCCTGAACAATTGCTTTCCAATACTCTCCTCCTGCAATACTGGTAAGCATATCTGCTGGTTTGTCTGATGTTGCAACTGAAGTCGGATCATATTCAACCAAATCTTCAAGATTTTGTAACGCAGCATCATTTTTATAATCAACGCTCATTACTCGGCATGCATCTCGAAAAAAACCAAAGGAATTAAAGTTAATTAACATTTCAAAGGTGTTAAATCCATAAGTTTGAAACTCGTCAAATAGAGTGGTGTCCAAAGCCCGAATACCATATGGGTCTATGTACAAGAAAACATTTTGACCTCTTTTACTTTTCAAAATATCAAGAATCTTCTCTTCATATTTTCCACTCACTATATTGGGTGAACCATATATATTATTATACGGAGCTAAATTAACCTGTAAATCATCCGCATAATTCAAATCAATAAAAGTTGTTTCTATAGCACTGCTTTTATCAATCCTCATCTTCGTTTGTTGCAAACACTTGTCTCTTATTTGCAAAGCAATAATTGGCGAGCCTGGATTACCATCCTCAAACTGCCCTTTTCCAGAAAAGCAATCCACATAACATATTGTTTTCCCAGTTGCTAATACTTTCTGAAAATATGGTGTAAGATAACATCCTAACAACTTATCCTTAATACGAGACCAATCACTTTTTTCCTTAAAAAATCCACTATTGTCTTTTGACATACTTCCCCTACTCCATTCAACTAACCATTAATTCTCTTTTTAGGAATTAAATCCATGATATCTCCAGTATTGCATCCCAATGCCTTGCATACTTTTATAAGGACTTCCCTACTAACTGTCTCACCCTTAGAAAGTTTCGTAACGGATGCCCAACTAATTCCACCCACTGACGGCAGATCTTTCTTTTTCATATCTTTATCGATTAGCAACTTCCATAATTTTTTATAACTTATTTCCATTGTGTCTTTCCCCCTCCTTCATTAATAAAAAGTACACGAATGATTTTATAAGCTATGCTAATCAAATATCACGCTCCAATTTTCAGATTCATATGCATCAAAACACATTTTTATTTGTTCATATACATTTTTATCCTCATCTAATTCCGGCAAATTATCTAATGCAAAATAATTACTTTCTGTCGTTTCATTATTTTCTTGGAAACAACCTCCTTTTTCCATACACATAACAAAAACCTTACATATCTCATATGCATATTTAGGATAATTATGCATATTCCTACTTTGTATAGATATAACTTTAATAGGGGTAACATCTAATCCCGCCTCTTCTTTTACTTCTTTAATTGTATTAGAAGCAACTGTTTCATTATAGTCTATCCAGCCACCAGGAAGTGCCCATTTGTCCTTCTCTTTGACTAATAGTATTTTATTTTCTTTAAAAATCACTGCTCGAGTTTCTAATTTAGGTGTTTGATATCCTACCTCATTGCAAAATAAACTTTTTACTTTTTCAAATGAAAATCCTGTCTTTATCACCATTATTTCTGCTGAGATATCCCTTATTCTTTCAAAACGCTCTTTATCAAACATATCTTTTGTATAAGTTAATCCGTTTTGTGCAATAGCTTGTAACTCCATTGCTAACTTTGTTAATTCATCTAACTCATTCATTTCTCAATATCCTCCTTCTTAACTCCATACTACAGCAGAAACAATTCTGCTAAAAAAATGCAATGAAAAGTTACATATATAATAACATATTTTTTTGCTATTGATAAATAAATTTGTTATTGTCAACATTGTAAAACAATTACTTAATAAATGTATTAGAAAAATTCAAAGAACTCTAAAATATTATTTTCTATTTTCTCTATGGTTTCATGATTTTTCCACTATATTCTAAAGAAATAATTTCTGGATTTGTCCTGCATAAGACCCAATCTAATAAGGCAAAATCCTCATTTTCCATTTTTTGATGTGAATCCATTAGAATCCCCTCTTTATCATGTCCACAACCATTTACATGAATCTCTTTTACTCTATCAAGCAATAATGAATCTAAATATCCATAGATATCCCATCCATGGAATTTTGCTGTAATTTTTGCATGAGTTACATCAAACAACAATGACACATCATTATCGTACGCCAACCGATTAATTTGTTCCGGCAATACATATGGAATAAACTTATAAAAGCGTCTATCAATTAGACAATCTGGAGTATTTTCCAGCAGTAATGGCACTTTTAGATATTTCTTAAACATGTTAATTACCAATGACATGTGTGAAAATACTTTTTCATCTGTTAATAATTGTCCTTGTTCTTTTTGTGATAAGGCTATATGAATGCCGTATATCTTGTAACCATGCAGCAATAATCACTACTTCCCTATCGATCCATATTTTTTACTAATATCTCTGCATTTTTCACCACAGCTTCAATGTGACAATAGCACCCCATTCCAAATTTATTAGTTGGCTGCTTGCATCTACGATAAACTTCTTCCTGCAAATATTTTATAATATCATTTCTCATTGTCTATTTACCTTTTCTCTTCTATCCCATTCCTCAATAAGTTTCGGCTGTATGAACGGATATGTCCAGTTCTCAGGCAACTCATCCATAAGCACAACCGTCTCCATTTCACTATGTAATTCTTTAGCAAATGCTGTTATCTCTGCAAAACAAAGCAGTCCAAATGTTTCCTCCCCAGTATCATTTACTCTGTTCTTACCTGTTACTGAGTAAACACAAATTGGCTTTAACTCAAATTCTACTGCACCTGTTTCTTCCTGTAATTCTCTTTTAGCCGTTTCAAGAATGTTCTCCCCAGCTTCTCTATGCCCTCCCGGCACTTCATAGGTATCTCTTTCTTTATGTTTGCAAAATACCCACTTGCCGTTACTCTGCGAGATTACTACTGCAAATTTCATTAATTCGTCATTAACTGTATCATAAAACTTTACTTCCATCACTTTTCACCTTCCCATTCTATCATAAACTCATTAAGAAATTCCTACATGACAGCCTCTCTATGTTCTGCCAGTTTCCTTCCCTCAATCGTATTCATCATGTCTTTCAACAAAAGCAGCTTTTCATAGAAATGATTAATGCTTGTAGTGTTTTGATTTTTCTGATACTCTTCTTTGTTCATTCCTATTTTAGGTTTTATTTCCGGATCATAAATCTTTCTTCCCTTACTGCCACCATATGCGAATGTTCTGGCAATTTCAATAGCTCCTATAGCCTCAAGTCGGTCTGCATCCTGCACACATTTTCCTTCTATGGTATCTGGTACGACTGAAGCAGTTCCTGCAAATGAAACCTCATCTATAATTTTGCATACCACCTTTATTCTTTTAGCGTAATTTGCATTTCTTACACTTCATCTATTCTCCTTTGAATATTTTCTTTTTTACCGCCTACCACTATATTAGCATCTATACAGCTTCTGGCAATAAAATCCTTTCTTGACTTTCCACTGTTTTTTACTCTTTCATCAATAATAACTTTCTGCCATGCGGACGGTCTGAATGCTATTGTAGCCTCTTTATATTGTCTCGGCATCTTGTACTCTCTTTTTAACATTGAGATTGATATTCATTGGATCTGGCACCTATCCGTCCAAATATATTATATTTGCATATTTTGCACACAAAAATACTTTTCCTGTATAAAAATTTTTCCTAAATCTAATGGCAATTTTTCTAATATTTTTTCTTTACTAATTTGCTTTAATTTATTATATCCCCACGTATTACTTATTTGATTCAGCGTCTCTTTATCTGAACATATTCTAAACAACTGTTCAAAAAATGAATAAATTGATTTAATTATATCATCTCGAATCATGTTATCCAGATGAAACATGATTACATTTTCATATGAAAGAATCCCATTTTTCGATTCAATTAAAAGTAATTCACTTTCTCCTGAATATGACCACTTTGAATAAGTCTCCAACTCCAAAATAAATTGAACAAACATTTGATTGCTAAACGACCAATTCACACCGTTAATTACCGTTACTGCCTTTCCATCTGGATATTCTGAATTTGGCCAATATGCACCATAGCCCGGCAAATAAAAATTCAACGAATTACCGGTACGGAAATGAAAATATTCTAAACTATCCAATATACTTTTCCCCGTTGGAAGTTCTGGTCTTGTTATAAGAATTCCTATTGTATCATCCAAAATGCCGCGTTTTCTCGCATTTTCTGAAATTTCTTCCAGCATAATCTGGTACGTCAATGCCTCATACATCTATTTTTCCATCCTTTCTTTATGCATGCAAAATACCCACTTGGCGTTACTCTGTGCGATAATTACTGCAAATTTCAATAGTTCATCATTAACTGTATCATAAAATTTTACTTCCAGATTATCCATTACTATACCCCCAACTCGTTACTCCGCCCATAAATAGAGCCATTTGATAAAACAAATGCCGGAAACCCGCAGTGCTCATTCGGATTTCGCTTTGCTTTATCCTCATGTTCGGCTGTCGCCGAATAAATAGAAAAAGAAAGATAGTTTCTTACAAGCAAGCTTGCATCAACTATCTTTCTTTTTCTATTACACTGCTCGTAGCTTATTCAAACTCAATCGTTCCGGGTGGCTTGCTGGTGCAGTCGTAGACTACGCGGTTGACACCCTTCACTTCGTTTACGATTCGGTTAGTGACTTTGCCGAGGAGGTCCCAGGGAAGCTGGGCAGCTTCTGCGGTCATGAAGTCGGAGGTGGTTACGGCACGGAGTGCCACGGCGTAATCGTAGGTACGCTCGTCCCCCATGCAGCCGACGCTTCTCATGTTGGTCAGAGCTGCAAAGTACTGACCAAGTTCCGGTGCAATGCCGGCTTTGGCGATTTCTTCGCGGTAGATGTAGTCAGCATCCTGAACGATTTTAACCTTCTCCGCAGTAACTTCGCCAATGATACGGATACCAAGACCGGGGCCGGGGAACGGCTGACGGTTTACCAGGTATTCGGGAATGCCGAGTTCACGGCCTGCCTTACGGACTTCATCCTTAAACAAAAGCCGCAACGGCTCAATAATCTCTTTGAAATCTACATAGTCGGGAAGACCACCTACGTTGTGGTGGCTCTTGATAACGGCTGATTTGCCGAGACCGCTTTCAATTACATCGGGATAAATGGTTCCCTGTACCAGAAAATCCACGGCTCCGATTTTCTTTGCTTCTTCCTCAAATACACGGATGAATTCTTCACCAATGATTTTACGCTTGCGTTCCGGTTCGGTAACGCCCGCCAGTTTGCTGTAAAAACGCTCCTGTGCATTGACACGGATAAAGTTTAAGTCGTAGGGACCGTCGGGTCCGAATACCGCTTCTACCTCATCTCCTTCGTTTTTACGAAGCAGACCGTGGTCTACAAATACACAGGTAAGTTGCTTGCCGACTGCCTTTGCCAGCATTACGGCTGCTACGGAAGAGTCAACGCCGCCGGACAGGGCGCAAAGTACTTTGCCGTTTCCGACTTTTTCACGGATTGCCTGAATGCTTGTTTCCACGAAGGAATCCATCTTCCAGTTTCCGGTACATCCGCAGATGTTCATAACGAAGTTGTGAAGCATCTTCATACCTTCCTGTGTATGCATTACTTCGGGGTGGAACTGTACCGCATACAGATTTTTCTCCACATTTTCCATTGCCGCAACGGGACATACCGGTGTATGTGCCGTAATGGTAAAATCAGCCGGTGCCTTTTCAATATAATCTGTATGGCTCATCCAGCAGATTGTTTTTTCGGATACACCTTCAAACAACTTGGTCTTGTTGTTCACCGTAACCTCAGTTTTGCCGTATTCGCTGACAGGTGCGGTTGCCACCTTGCCGCCCAGCATGTGCGCCATAAGCTGGGAACCGTAGCAGATACCAAGCACGGGCACACCCAGTTTGAACACTTCCATATCACAAAGTGGGGACTCTTCGCCGTATACGCTGTTGGGACCTCCTGTGAAAATAATTCCCTTGGGATGCATTTCTTTCAGCTTGTCCAAAGGAAGGTTGTACGGATGCACTTCACAATATACATTGCATTCTCTGACTCTGCGGGCTATCAGCTGGTTATACTGACCGCCGAAATCGAGAACCACAACCATTTCTCTATCCATTATCCTACCATGCCTTTCGTAATAGTCTCCTAAATATCTGTTTCCCATTATAAAGACTATCCGTCCGGTTGTCAAAGCATAATCTCTCTTAAGTGGGCGCTGAGTTTCATGTTTTCGCTGTAATCCACTTTCACAACGACAACCGCAGGCACTTTCTGGGCAAATGCTTCTTCCAGCGTCGGTATCAGTTCTTGTGCCGAATGTACTTCATAGCCCTTGCAATGCATGGATTCCGCCATCATTTTGAAATCAGGATTGGTAAAATCCACATAACAACTGTCGCCGAACTGCTCCTGTTCCTTCCATTTAATAAGACCGTAAGCCTTGTCCTCCCAAATCAGGGTAACAAAGGGCACTTTTTCACGCACTGCCGTTTCCAGTTCCTGGTTATTCATCATAAATCCGCCGTCTCCGCAGATTGCCAGCACCCTTCGCTCCGGGTAAAGCATTTTGGCACTGATGGCGCCCGGCACGGAGAAGCCCATGCTGGCAAAACCGTTGCTGATTAAACAGGTATTGGGTTCGTAGCAGTGGTAATGTCTGGCAATCCACATTTTGTGAGCGCCCACATCGGAAAGCACAATGTCCTCTTTTCCCATGATTTTCCGTACATCCGCTAAAATTCTTGCCGGTTTCATGGGATAGGAATCATCCGCCGCCATTTCTTCCTGCTCTTTTACCATCTGTTCCTTTAATTGCAGGGCAAATACCGGTTCTTCTTCTCTTTCCGTAATATTTAAAATTTTCTGCAGGCTGTTGGAAATATCGCCCACCAACTCCACATCCGGCTGATAACGTTTATTGACATCGGCAGGCTCACAGGCAATATGTATGATTTTGGTGCCGGGATGGACGTTCCACTTGGACGGCGCACATTCCACCATGTCATAGCCCACACCGATAACCAGGTCCGCCACCTCAAATATTTTATTGACATAATCCTTCTGAGGTATTCCCAGGGTCCACAGACTGTAGGGGTTGTCCATGGACACAATGCCTTTTGCCATCATGGTATTTACCACCGGAATGTGCAGCCTGTTCACAAACTCCGTCAATGCCCCGGACGCATGCTGCCGGACCGCACCGTTACCGGCAAGTATCACCGGCACTTTTGCCTGTTTAATCAGTTCACTTGCTGCCACAACTGCTTTTCTGGAAGCATACTCTACCAGTTTTTCCTGTTTCTTTAAGGGCGCTACATCCGCCGGCATCTTGGCAATGTTTTTCGGTAAATCAATATGCGTGGCGCCCGGCTTCTCATTTTCCGCATACTTAAACGCCAGTCGGGTAATTTCTGCCACGGTATCCGGCCGGATAGTCTGCTTGGTTCGTTTGGTAATGGGCGCAAACATGGTGGTTAAATCCAGATACTGGTGGCTCGTCAACTGCATCTGGTCGGTTCCTACCTGACCGGTAATCGCTACCAGTGGGGAACCGTCCAGGAACGCATCTGCCACGCCGGTTACCAGGTTGGTGGCTCCCGGTCCCAGTGTGGACAGACAGACACCTGCTTTACCGGTCAGTCTGCCGTATACATCCGCCATAAACGCCGCACCCTGTTCATGCCTCGTATCTATAAAATGAATGCCGCTTTTTTTTATGGCAAACATCAAATCCAGTGTTTCTTCTCCGGGAATACCGAATATGGTGTCCACGCCTTCTTCCTTCAAGCACTCCACCAGCACTTCCGCCGTGCTTTTTTTCTGCTGTTCTTCCATATGAAAAACCTGCCTTTCTCCATAGAAAAAAGCGCCATGTATTTCTACATAGCGCCTTTGCTAAAATTTGACTTGATTATATACACATTTTTTTCGATTGTAAAGTTATATTTTCACATTTATTTCACCGGGGATGCCATCCGCCGATGCCACTACACTTGTTAAGATACTGTGGATGGCTGCAGAGCCCTCCGGCAAACTGCCGGCAGGCTGCGGTTTCTTTTTGCGGCGGGTGTCCTGGGGAAACTCCGGGGTATTTGGTAACGGTGTTTTCTTTGTATGGTCTGCGCTTTCTGCTCCGGTGTCCTTTGTGCCCTCCGCATCAGAGTTCTTGGTTTCCTCTGCATCTTCCGCATCTGTATCCTTTACTTCTTCTGTATTTTCCGTTTCGTCAGCTCCTGTGGTTTCCGCTTCCCGCTGTTCTTTTTCGGCTTTTTCCGCCTCTCTTGCTTCCTCTTCCGTAGGAAGACTTGCGTAGCGGCTTGTCTTCAAAAATTCCTTATGTTCGTCCTCTACAGCGGTTGCCTGCTGCAGAATTCTCTTTAACAGTGCAACCTTTTTCCCCTTGGGAATGCAGGCGTTACTGGATATTTTCTTGGCTTCCGCCATAAACTGTCCCATCTTAGTGTACTTTAACCGCTCTACCTCTTCTTTCGTTCTGCAGTTGCGGAGCGCCCTTTTATAGTTTTCCCGCTCCCTCTGGGTGTCCTCATAATCTTTTAGTGCCTGTGGATTATTCTGCCGTAAATACTCAATTTCTTCCGGGGTAAGTTCTTCCCCCGCTGCCAGCTTGGCATCGATATTGGCATGCTTCTGACTTTTCCGCATCTGCTCTGCCTGTTCTCTGAAATCCTGAAGCTGCCGTTCTTCCGCTGTCATTTCCGTCAGTTTCTTCTTATCCTGCCCGAAACTGTTCTTTTTCTGCTGCCATTTCTGATCCAGTGCTGCCATGCGCACACTTCTTTTTATTGTTCCCGCCATTGTAAACATGCCGATACATCCTCCCTGATTTCCGCACGCGGCTTCCCTGCCGCATCAACAGTTTTTATCCTTTGGGATATGTATCGGCACGTTATATGGTTTTCTTTATTTTCCGCCACGCATTTACAGTCCGTTCCGGTGCTGGTGCGCATACTTTTCTTTGGTTGCCATGCCGCCCCTTATATGCCGCTCCGATTTATTTACGTCCAGAACGCATCTTGCCTCCTTTGCAAGTGTCGGATTAATCTGCATCAGGCGGTCTGTCACGTCCTTATGTACCGTACTCTTGCTGACTCCGAATGCCTTGGCGGTCTGACGCACGGTGGCATTGTTTTCGATGATGTACGTTGCTATGCCCATCGCACGTTCTTCGATATAATCTTTCAAAGGTAATCCCCTCAGAATACTTTTTTACATTGTATGTATGTTTCCGATGGGATATGACCGGAATATGTTTACTCCTCCTTCAGCCCCATATCGCTGTGGTACCGGTTCCGGTAGTGCAGGGGCGTCATGCCGTATTCCTTGCGGAATTTTTCAATGAAATGGCTCTGGGAGGCAAAGCAGAGGAGTTCGGAAATCTGGGAGCAGCTGTAATCGGAATATTTCAGCATGTTCTGCGCCACTTCCAGCTTTCTCTGCAAAATGTAACGGCTGACCGAAATACCTACCTCGCCGGAGAACAGTCTGGAAAAATAATTTTCGTTGAGTCCCACGTATGCCGCCACTTCCGCCACCGTTATCCGGCAGTGGAGATGCGAATAAATGTAATCGATACTTTTAACCACCGGCTTGGAAAAAATTTTTTTCTTGCGGATGGTTTCCATCTGTTCCGCATAGTCTAAGCACATCACTTTGTGGAGGGCGCACAGCTCCTTTAGGCTATTCAGCCTGTCCGCCTTCAGGATATAATAGTCGGACATTTCGTATGCCTGATTGCTCTCCATACCGCCTTCGATGCAGAAACGGGCAAGCAGGCCTGCCGTTACCACAAAGTGGTAGCGGATACTCTGTATGGGGTCCGCCGACAATTTCTTTTTGGTGTTCATGGCAAAGGAATCCTCGTCCAGTCTTTGCCTCACTTCCGCTGTCTGCCCCTGCTTTACATAGGAATAAAAGCTCATTTCCCCGCTGTAATCGGTGGAGGTGGCTTCTCGTTCCACATACTGTTCCAGGATGGCTACTTTTCTTTTCTCACTTAACATACGCGTCCTGTTCCTCTCTTCTCCGTGTAATCCCTCTATGCAAATCCTTACTGCGTTACGATTTCTCCCTTATCAGATTTCTTGCTTTATTGTAGCATAAATATGATAAAAAAGTAATATATATGATATATTTTCTTTTTACAAATTCATACAATGAGGTCATAAGATAACGAAAAAAAGAACGAAAAACATACATTTTTATCAAACAAAGAAAGGACAACTGCCATGAAAAAAACACTTGATTGGAACACTTATCTTGATACCGCTTCCCGGACCGTTTCCGAAGGTATCGTCATGCTCACCAATGAAAACCATGCCCTTCCCCTTGCAAAGGATGAAGAAGTTGCTGTGTTCGGCCGCATTCAGCTTCATTATTATAAAAGCGGTACCGGTTCAGGCGGTATGGTGAATGTTTCCAGGGTCATCAGCATTGTTGACGGTCTTGCAGAAAACAACGTGAAGATTAACGAAACGCTTTTAAATACCTATAAGGAATGGGAAAGGGAACATCCTTATGAATTGGGCGAAGGCTGGGCTGCAGAACCCTGGTCCCAGAAAGAAATGCCTCTTTCTGATAAACTGGTAGCCGATGTTGCAAAAGAAACCTCCACTGCGATTGTCATCATCGGACGTACCGCCGGGGAGGAACAGGACAATTTCGACGGAGAAGGTTCTTTCCGCCTCACCGAACTGGAATGGGATATGTTAAAGAAAGTACGCAAATCCTTCTCCAAGGTGATTTTACTTTTGAATGTTTCCAATATTATTGATATGAGTTTCTTAGATACCTGCCCTCCCGATGCCTGTCTGTATGTATGGGCCGGCGGCATGGTAGGCGGCAGAGGTACTGCTGATGTTCTCTGTGGCAAGGTAGCTCCTTCCGGTAAACTTCCGGATACCATTGCCTATCATCTTTCCGACTATCCCTCCTCTCCCTACTTTGGCGGAAAGACACAGAATTTTTACTCTGAGGACATTTATGTAGGCTATCGTTATTTTGAAACCTTTGCCCGCGAAAAGGTACGCTTTCCCTTCGGATTCGGACTTTCCTACACAGAGTTTGACATCTCTGTTGTCCGCACCTCCGAAGGAAACGGCGTTGCCGTCAGCAAGGACACTGTTTTGACTTTTGACATAAATGTCAGAAACACCGGTTCCGTTGCAGGTAAGGAAACCGTACAGCTTTACTGTGAGGCTCCCCAGGGAAAACTGGGCAAAGCCGCAAGGGTTCTCTGCGGTTTTGAAAAAACAAAGCTCTTAGCTCCCGGAGAGGAACAGCTCCTTACTGTTACCATTCCCGTAAAATCTCTGGCTTCCTATGATGACTCCGGTGTAACCGGCCATCGTTTCTCCTATGTTCTGGAAGCCGGCACCTATCATTTTTATGTAGGAAACAATGTCAGAAACGCAGCTCTTTCCCTTGGCGTTTCTATTTCCGACACAGTTGTCACAGAACAGCTTACCCAGGCGCTTGCACCGGTAAAAGCTTTCAAGCGTTTCAAACCGGTCGTCAGTGACAAGGCTGCCGGTTCCTACGAAATAACCACAGAGGATGTTCCACTGAATGAAGTGGACGAACCTAAGAGAAGACTTTCCCTTCTTCCCGCCGAAATTCCCTACACCGGCGATTTGGGTATCAAGCTTGCGGATGTATTAAAGGGTACCCACAGCATGGATGAATTTATCGGTCAGTTATCCGACGAAGACCTTTCCTGCATTATCCGTGGCGAAGGTATGGGCAGCCCCAAGGTTACTCCCGGTACGGCTGCTGCCTTCGGCGGCGTGGCAAAGAGCCTGACTGAATTCGGTATTCCCTGCGGCTGCTGTGACGACGGTCCTTCCGGTATGCGTTTAGACTGCGGCACCAAAGCGTTCAGCCTTCCCATCGGCACCATGATTGCCGCTACCTTCAACAAAGAACTGGTGGAAGAGCTGTTCGTCTGCATGGGCCTGGAAATGATTACCAACAAGGTTGACTGCCTTTTGGGACCCGGCATGAACATCCACCGTCACCCCTTAAACGGCAGAAACTTTGAATACTTCTCCGAAGACCCTCTGCTGACCGGTCAGATGGCGGTTGCCGAATTAAAGGGACTGCATTCCGTAGGCGTTACCGGCACCATCAAGCATTTCTGCGGAAACAATCAGGAAACCGGACGTCACTTTGTAGACAACATCGCTTCCGAGCGTGCACTTCGTGAGATTTACTTGAAGGGCTTTGAAATTGCCGTAAAGGAAGGAAACGCCGACTCCATTATGACCACCTACGGTCCCGTAAACGGTCTCTGGACAGCAGGTAACTTTGACTTAAACACCGTTATTCTTCGAAACGAATGGGGCTTTACCGGCTTTACCATGACCGACTGGTGGGCAGACATCAACGAGCGCGGCACCAGCCAGAACAAGACCAACTTCGCTGCCATGGCGAAGGCCCAGAACGATATCTTCATGGTTTGCGCAGATGGGGAAAAGAACGACGACAACACCCTTGAAAGCTTACAGAACGGCACTCTGCTCCGTGCAGAGCTGCAGCGCAATGCCAAGAATATCTGTCGCTTCCTGCTGCACACCCCTGCCATGAACCGACTGCTTGGCGAGCCGGATGAAATTACCATTGTAAACAGACCTGCGGAGGATACCCCCAGCGACGAACCGGTTATCTTCTACGATGTATATGATGATTTTACCCTTCCTCTCGAGGACATCTGCACGGACAGAGGCACCAGCTACAGCTTCGGCTTAAAGGTACACAATCCTTCTTATTATAAGGTAACTCTGACTGCCAGCTCCACCCAGGGCGAACTGGCGCAGATTCCGGTATCTCTGTTCTCCCTGGGCAGTGCAAGCGGCACCTTTACCTGGAACGGCACGGACGGAAAACCGGTTTCTTACGAAAAGGAAATCCCCATGTTTTCTCCGTTTACCTCCATCCGCCTGTTCTTTGCCCAGAGCGGCTTAAAAATGCTGAGCATCCGCTTTGACAGAGTGGAAAAAGACATTCCCTGGAGTGAACTGTAAGCCGCCTGCTTATGCTTTGATACTCCGGGAAAATTCGAACGAACTCTTTTAGAAATGAGGTCATAATATGGCAACTCTCGTAAAAGATATGACTCACGGCAGGGAAACGCCCCTGCTTCTGCGTTTCATGCTCCCCATGCTTTTAGGCAATCTGTTCCAGCAGGTATATAATCTGGCCGACAGCGTCATCGTCGGTCAGCATGAGGGGGCAAACGCCCTCGGCTCCATCGGCTGCACCGGCTCCATTACCTTTTTGTTTTTCTCCTTCTGCAACGGTCTGTCCATGGGCGCCGGCATTCTGATTGCACAGTATTTCGGCTCCGGCAGGGGGGACAAGGTAAAGCAGACGCTTGCCAATGCCTTTTATATCCAGATGGTTTCCGGCGTGCTGCTCAGTATCATTGGTTATCTGTCGGCAAGGCCAATTTTAACCTTATTAAAAACGCCTGCCGGTCAGATAGACGGCGCCACGACATATCTGGAAATCGTGTGTCTGGGTACACTGGCAGTTTCCCTGTATAACTATGCGGCACAGACCATGCGTGCCCTGGGTGATTCCCGGACACCTTTGATTTTTCTGATTGTTGCCTGCCTGATCAATGTTTTCTTAGACCTTTTACTGGTGGTGGGATTAAACATGGGCGTAATGGGCGCAGCGCTTGCCACCGTGCTTTCCCAGTGTATTTCCGCTGTTTGCAGCCTGTTGTACGGCTTTTGGAAAAATCCTTATTTTAAGTTAAAAAGAGAACATTTGCGATTTGACCGTGAAATTTCTGCGAAATGCTTTCAGATTGGCCTGCCGTTGGCGGCACAGAGTATTCTGATTTCCATTTCCTGTGTAATCCTGCAGAGAGTGGTAAATGGATTTGAAGAGGCGGTCGTCAGTGCGTTTACCGCTACGACACGTATTGAACAGTTGGTTCAGCAGCCGTTTAATTCCCTCGGCAGCGCCGTTTCCACCTTTACAGGACAGAATATGGGTGCCGGAAAAACCGACCGTGTAAAGACAGCTTTTCACAAGAGTATCTGGATTGCTGCCGCAATCAGTCTGTCCATGCTGATTGCCTGCTACGCAGCCGGTTCCTTTATGATAAGGTGCTTTGTCAACGACCCGGAGGTCATCCGTATCGGTGCCATGGGTCTGCGCATCACCAGCCTGATGTTCTTCCCTCTCGGTATGATTTACATTACCAGAGGTCTGTTGAACGGTGCCGGCGATGCCTTTTATGCCATGATTAACGGTGCCGTGGAGGTCACCGGACGTGTCGGCTTCTCCCTGCTCTTCGTTGTAATTTTCCCCATCGGCATCCGTGCCGTATGGTTTGCAACCGGGCTTACCTGGGTGATTACCGCCCTCGCAGGTATTATCCGCTACCGGCAGGGTAAATGGCTGAAATATCACCTGAATTAGATTATCTTATCAGCACAGACATCCACCCACTCGCGGCAGCCGGAATACTGCTCTATTTCGGATATGCTCAATTCAATGGCGCTGTTACTGCTGCCGCATGCCGGATATACCGTTTCGTATTCCTTCAGCGAGTCATCCAAATAAACTTCTACACCTTCTTTTACGGCAAAGGGGCATACTCCTCCGGGAGCATGTCCCACGAATTCTGTAAGCTCTTCTGCCGTGAGCATTTTGGCTTTCTTCCCGAATTTTGCCTTATATTTGGAATTGCTGATTTTCCGGTCGCCCGCCGTTACGATTAAAATCGGTCTGTCCTCCACCATAAAGGACAGTGTCTTGGCGATTCTGCCCGGCTCGCAGTGCAGGGCTTCCGCCGCCAGTGCCACGGTTGCGCTGGACACCGGAAATTCCAACACCCGCTCTTCCATTCCTTTTTCCCTGAAATAAGATTTAACAGCTTCTACTGACATAAATGTTTCCTTTCTAAATTGACATATTGGTTTTCATAGGTTATGTTATAACTACTACTCGCATAAAACAATTGATTTCTTTTATCATCACCAACAAAAGGCGGGAAAGAAAGTGAGTGAATACATTGAAACAAATTCTGTATTCTGTCCATACTGATACTGTACGCTTTTAGAAAGGATACTCCGAATGGAAGAAAACCTGATGGAAAACGAAAAACTGTCCGCCGTAATGGACAATGTGGAAAAGGTGATTGTCGGCAAACGGACCTCCATTGCCCTGCTGCTGACAGCCATGCTGGCGGGCGGCCACATTCTGATAGAGGACGTTCCCGGTGTGGGAAAAACCCAGCTTGTTGCCTCGGTGGCACGTTCCTGCAACGGGAAATTCAACCGTCTACAGCTTACCCCCGATGTCATGCCGTCGGACATCACCGGCTTTACCATGATAAACCCGGCAACCAGAGAGACCGAATTTCGGGAAGGCGCTGTCTTCTGTAATTTTCTGTTAGCCGACGAAATCAACCGTTCCTCTCCCAAGACGCAGTCCGCCTTGTTGGAAATCATGGAAGAAGGACAGGTCAGCATGGAAGGAAAAACCTACCGGCTGCCCCAGCCTTTTATGGTGCTTGCTACCCAGAACCCTGTGGAAACCTACGGCACCTACCACCTGCCGGAAGCGCAGATGGACCGTTTCCTTATGAAGATCAGCATGGGCTACCCGGAAAAGGAGGAGGAGCTTGCCATTCTCAGAAGAAGCGCGGATGCCGCTCCCGCCAACCTGTCCGCGGTCATTTCCCTGGAAGAAATCGTGGCGCTGAAAGAAAAGGTGGAGCACATCCATATCAGCCCCCGTCTGGAAGAATACATTGTAAATCTTGCGGAAGCTACCAGAGACTCCGAATACATCCGGCTGGGCGTCAGCCCCAGAGGCTCCCTCGCCCTGCACCGGACGGCAAGAGCTTACGCCGTTTTATGCGGCAGGGATTATGTGCTGCCCGATGATATCAAATTTCTGGCACCGTTTGTCCTGACGCACCGCATTATCATTTCGCCCAAAGGGAAATCCGTCTTAGGCTCCCCCGAAGGAGTGCTCGCCCAGCTTTTACGCACCCTTACCGTTCCTACGGAATAGCCGAAATTCCATACGAATAGAATAATGGAAATTTCCTGTAACACAAAGAAGGTTACCTATGAATAAGATGTTTCCCTTGAAATCCTTTTTCTCCTGGAAGGAAAAAAAGAAAGAAAAGAAAAACTCCCGCCTGAGCGGTATACCGGGCTATCTTCTGTCCATCGGTCTCTGTGTTGTATTTGCTCTGTATTGCAGTGGCCGTGTGGGCTGGTTTCTGGTGCTTACTTTTATCTGTGCTCCCATTCTTTCCCTGCTGTTTACCCTGTTGTTCCGCAAACAGATTACCGCCGCGTGCATGCTGGAAACACCGCTTGCCGCCAAGGGAGAGCATGGTATTCTCACTGTGAGCCTGCAAAGCAAAGGCTTTCTGCCCTCCCCGTTTATAACCATAACTTTTACGGACTCCCCCTATCTTACCTGTGGGGAACCGCTTCTGACCCTGTCCCTGCTGCCCCGTTCAACCGAAACCGTTTTCTTTGACTTTACAGCCTCTGTCTGTGGTGCCTCCTTTGTCGGTATTAAGGAAATCCGCATCTGGGATTATCTGGGTCTCTTTTCTTTTACCGCTCCCGTACCGGATACACAGGAAATCCATGTAGTCCCGGACATTGCCGAGGTATCTTCCGACGAAGACTATATTCTGGAAATCTACCGGCAGTCCACAGAGACCGGGGACAGTGAGGAAACCATCGATGCCGGCTCCACACTGTTTGGCGGCTTTCCGGGCTTTGAACACCGGGAATATGTACCGGGAGACCCCTTAAAACGAATTAACTGGAAGCTTTCTGCCAAGAGGGACAAACTCTACGTGCGTCTGGACGAAGAAACCGCTTCCTCCAGGGTGTGCATCTTACTTGACACCCTCTTGCAGGCAGGGGAAGAAGATTTGCAGAACCTGCCCCCGGATTTATATGCGATTGCAAAACCAGATATGGCACTGCCGCTTCTTGCCCAGAACGCCATGGAAACCTCCCTTGGTATTGCCCGCGCACTCCTTCACAACAGCCTCACGGTTTCCTACCTGTACCTTTCTCCCGATACCGGTGATTTCCGGGAAATGTCTCTCCGGAAAGAGGAAGATATTCCGGAACTGGCAAAGGAACTGGCGGCTTATTCTTTTTCCGCAGAAAGACGGATTCTGCCTGATAATCTGACATCCGATATGCCTCTGCTTATCTGCACACCCGGCAGAACGGACGATGCAGACTTCCGCGGCTGCATCGTTTATTCTGCCCTGACCGGCAAAGGAGCTTTGCTATGATACGTGATTTTCTTTCCGCTCACAAAACTGAATGCGGGGCCTATGCTCTGGTGCTTACTCTGTGTTTTTCCCTGTTTGTCATCTATGATGCCTTTTCGGGAACCGCCGCACTGTTCCTTATTCCCGGGACACTGCTTATCTGTGCCGCTTATTTTTTTCTGTGCGCCTTTGTGGAAAAGCATAGATTTATCGGCTCTGTCCTGTTCGGTTTTGTGCTTTTTATTGTAGTAAGACTCTTTATATTCTTTTCCCGCTACGGCATGAGCGCCTATCAGGCGATCTTTCTGGAATGGATGCTGACAAAGGGAAGCAATGCGGAAGGAGCTGTATTTTTTCTGATTTCCCTGTTTCTGTTCTTTACGTTCTTCTTTTCCGTGACCGTTTACTACTTTTCCAAGGTATTGTACCGGATGTTTTTTCTCACCTTAATCAGCCTCATTCCCTGTGTACTGTATGTAAAGGTTATGTCCGAAATCAACAACGTAAGCCTGGTACTCATTGCCCTCTGCAACGTGGCTGTCTTTATTCTGCATCGCAATTCCCTGCGCGATATGGGAAAAATCACCAAAAAGGCCACGCTGATTGCTTCCGGCGCCGTGTTCATGCTTATGATTTTCCTTGTGGCGTCCGCTATTCCCAAACAGCAGGAAGCTCCTTACTACGATGAATTTGAAGACCTGTTCATGGGCGGCGACACCTCCTCCGATATCGAAGACAGTTTTTCTGACCTAAGCGAATTTTCCGGGGATGCTTCCGGCTTTTTAAGCCAGTCCAACCGGAAAATGTACTCCCTTTACGGCAGTACCGCTTCCTACTTAAAACGTCAGAATTTTGATTATTATGACTTTGCAAAAGACCGCTGGTATGCGGATGAAACCTATTCCACCACATATTCGACACCGGAAAGCTGGGAAGCTGTGGAGCAGTACAAAAATCTGCCCTCCCTCCATTCTGCCCTGCTGGCGGCAGAAGAATATGAGCCGGGCTTTCTGGAGGCTCATCATTTAAATAAAATCAAGGACTTGCGACTGCCTCTAAGCCTTCTGCAGACAACAAGAATCCAGTCGGAGAATTTCGGTGCCGCTTATTTTCTCGTTCCTTCTAACGTCATCTGTCTGGACGTGGGAGAACTGCAGGACTCCTGCCTGGTAACTCCCGGGGGAGCCTTTTTTTCCAAAGAAGGAGCCCATCCGCTCAATTTCCAGTACTCCTACAGTTACTACACCGACTACGTCTATTACAACAGCTGGATTTTGGCAGGCGGTGTGGATTTTGACAATGAAGAAGCCCTGAAGCTTCTGACAGACCTCCGCAACGTGCTGCAAGAAAACGAAGATGTCTGGTACAATACTGCCTCCTCCTATCTGCACCAGCAGATTGAAGCCGACTATTACCGGGAGTTGTGCACAGAAAATACTTTGGAAATTTCTTCGGAATTAAAGGATTTTGCGCTGTCTCTGACGGATGGGCTTTCCAATGACTACGAAAAAGCCGTCGCCATTGAAAGTTTTTTCCAGACCGGCGGATTTACTTACGATTTGCAGTATCATGCCCCGGATGATTCCCCGGAATATTTCCTGTTTACCGGAAAAACCGGCACCTGCTCGGACTTTGCTTCCGCTTATGTGCTGCTTGCCAGAGCCGCCGGACTGACCGTCCGCTATGCGGAAGGATACACCCCCGAGGCAGAAGGCGGCAACCGTTATGTCATTAAAAACCGTGACTCCCATGCCTTTCCGGAGGTATTTATCCAGAATATCGGCTGGATGGTATTTGAACCCACGGTAGCTTCTACGGGAAACGGCAGCCCTTTACGCTTTTTATCCCGGCTTCGCATGGACTACGGTTTAATGGCGGTAATCGCCTTTTTCCTTGTGCTTCTGACAGTGCTTGCCACCGTTTTACGGTTCCTGCTGCCTCTTCTTACGGAATGGGCATTCCGTATCCGTCTTCATGTCACTTCCGTCCCCTACGGCACGTTATTGGCCTATAAACGCCTGTTAAAAAAGGGAGGCCGTGTTTTCCGGGAGAATTTAAAAAGTAAAACACCCCATGAACTTTCCGAACTCTTCCTGTCCATAGGGTGTGATATTTCCTGTCTGTGTCATTATGCCGAGCAGATTTTGTATGCACCGGGCTTTGTAGCGCCCATCACGCAGAAGCAGCTCTGTGAGAATTACGCTTCCGCCTGCAAGGCTTTACGGCGTTACCGTAAGACCGGACGGTCCGGTAATCATAAAGCCGATGTCTGAAATGCTTCCGCCTGCGGGAATTACGCCGTTGTAGCTTTCATTGGTCACATGCAGGGTATTTCCGTTTGCGGAATATTTTCCGCTCCAGCCGCTGGAAAAAGCGATATCACCGCTGAAGTGAATGTCGATTGCCCACTGGCTGGTATCGGAGCTTCCGGGATTTTCTAACTTCACGTCAAACTGGTAGCAGGTCTTGCCACCGTCCTCCCAGCTGCTCTTTAAGGCTGCGGTTCCGTTTAAGCCGCTGCTCGTAAAGGAGAAACTCTGTCCGTCGTTACTGCTCTGTCCGTTATTGCTGTTATTCTGGCTGTTGTTCTTTCCGCCGGACTGATTGTTCTTTGCGGCATCCTTGGAATTTCCAACGGTGCTGTTGCCGGTCAGGGTCTTATAAAGCCATTTTCCCGTTTCGCTTAAATCACTCTCCGTAAAATCGGAAGTCTTGTTGCAGGAGCTGCTGATTAACGCAGAGGTTTCGTTTTTATTGGAAAGATTCCATGCCACATAGCTGATGCCGTATTCGTTAATCACATCCATCCATTTCTGTGCCTGGTCATAATCCACGCCGCCGTTTCCGCTGGCATCGCAGATGCTGAACTCACTGATAAATACAGGCAGTCCCGCCTTAATGGCATTTACCATGGTGTTGCGCAGATCCTCCTTGTGCGTTGCCGCATAAAAATGCAGGGTATACATGATGTTGTCATAGCCGGTAATCGGATCCGCCGCCGCTTCATCCACGCGCTGGGACCAGTTGGGAGTACCTACAATAATGATGGCATCGTCATCGTACTTGCGGATAATGGGAATAATGTCCTCTGCATATTTCTTTACATCGCTCCAGCTTGTGCCGCCGCAGGGCTCATTGCAGATTTCATAGAGAACATTGTTCTGGTCGGCATAGGTTTTTGCCATTTCCTCAAAGAATTTCTTGGCTTCGTCCTCATAGACCAACGGGCTGTTCTCATTCAGCACATGCCAGTCGATAATCACATACATATCGTTATCGGTTGCATACTGGACGCCACGCTTCACGATATTTTTCAAATCTTCCTTATTGCCGTCGGTACAGTAACCGCTGTTTTCATGGGTATACATGGCAAGACGCATGACATTTACATTCCACTCGTTCCGGAACTGGCGGAACGCATTCTGGTCCACGTATGTGGGGAACCAGCCGATGCCGTGGGTACTGATGCCCTTAAGCTGCACCGGATTGCCGTTTTCGTCCACAAGCTGGGTACCGTCCACGGAAAGAGCGCCGCATACGGAAGGTGCTGCCAGGTCATAGTCCGCTGTCTTTGTCTCCGCATCCTTATCGTTTTCCGGGTCTGTCAGGTTTTCGTCCCTGCCATCGTTCTCCGTTCCGCCTTTGTTGTCGCCTGCGTTATTTTCCGCCGGTGAGCTCTCGCCGTTTTCCTCTGCAGGCTGCGTTTCCGCTTCCGCAGTCACCCTGGTTTCTGCACTGCCGTCAGCCGTCAAAAGCTTGTTTGCCTGGTTCCATTTACCGTATGCCAGTATCAGAAGTACTACTCCGGTTACGCAGAGTACCGCTCCGGTAATGACCAAAATCAGACCTGTTTTTTTCTTCATTCGCCTGTGCCCCTCCTGTTTTTGCCTAACAATACCCCGTATTGTTGCCTGTTATAAGTTTATTGAAACAGCATATAATACTGCAATTTCTGATAAGAAAGTAAAGCATCCTCCCCTGAAACGGACTCATCCGTATACCGGGTTTCTTCCGCGGAGATAACCGGAATTTCCTGCCGGAACTCCTCTAAATACTGCTGATAGGGCGACAGGGGAAGCCCCGCCGTCTGCATCACTTTGCCGGATAAATAATTGGCGCTGATTTCCACATCCTGTTCTTCCGCAATGTCGTAGTTTGCCCAGATGACAAAGGGCACCACATACCGTTCCTTCTGTTCTTCATCCGTCAACGTCGCACCGGATTTGCCGTTTGCCTGAAGCACCGGCTCCACCACGGAGTCCGTGGGCTGGTGATCGCCAAAGAAAACAATGATGGTCTTTTCTTCCTGTTCGGAGAAATACCGCACCAGACTTTCGAGCGCCGTATCCGTCTGCTTCATCAGGGACAGATAGGTATTGATGGCGTCCGTTCCGCCATCCTTAAGTGCCACATCCGGTGTAAAGTTATCAAATTTATCCGTGTAGCCGGAATGATTCTGCATAGTTACCTCGAAGAAAAATAAAGGTTCGCTTCCTTTTTTCTCGTAGGCTCTCTTGATAAAATTAAACGCCGTTTCATCACTGACATAGCTGCGCAGCCTGCCCGTCTCGGGGAAACTGTCTATAAAATCCGCCCGTTCAAATCCCAGCAGCGGATACACCGTTTCCCGGTCCCAGCCGGAAGCCTTGTAAGGGTGCGCCGCTCTTGTGGTATAGCCGAGGGACTTCAGATAAGAAGCCAGCGACTGGGTTTCCTCATGGATATACTGCTGATATGCCACACTTCCCTGAGGGAGAAATGCCATGGTATTGCCGGTTAAAAATTCAAATTCCGTATTGGCAGTGTTGCCGCCCTTGACCGATACATGCAGTTTTCCGGTAATGGCATTTTCCGCACCGTTCTGCAGGGAATGTACGAACGGCATGTAGTCCATGTTGGCATCTACCTCGCCCAGCACCGCCGGATCGGAAAACGCTTCATCCATAATAACGATGATATTGGGTCTGTCCGTCACCTCTCCTACAGATTTTTCGGCAAGAAGCGCCGCTTCTTCCTCCGCATCGTAGCCGTCCGGCACATCCACATCAATGTACTGCAGCTCTAATAGAAATGCCACCGCCGTACCGTCCTTGTAGCTCATGGTCGTCGGGGTAAACAGCTTGTCGTACATCCTGATGTCCTGCTCCACGAATTCCTCATTGTGAAGCAGATTGATATACACACTTAGGAGCACCAGCGCGCTTAACGCACTGACACTGCGGAATATCCATCCCTTTTTCAGTTTATTCTTTCCGAACAGAATAATCACCACTGCAAGCAGGGCAAATCCTATCATGGCTGCCAGCGCACGGGTTGTCAGGGTGTAGGAAAAATTGTCCGCCACGCTTAACGCCGTGCCGATGGAATAAAAATCCCATGGCTGGATGGGCTGTGAGCGGAACTTCAATACAAAATAATTGGCAAGACCATATATAAAAAAGATGCCGGTTTCCAAAAGTAGGGCTATCCGCAGTCTGCCGGTTACCGTGTAAAACAATACCATCAGTAACTCAAAGAAAATAATGTTGTAAATCTGGATACCCGTCCGCATATCCTTAAACGGATTATGGGTAAACCATTCAAACAGATAAAACACAAAAACCGGTACCAAAAGGGCCAGTACCGTTTTTGCTATTTCATTTTTATGGAATTTCATACTAAAACCTTTCCCTACAAAATTCTTCTTACCGACAAAATGGTTCTGTAGGTTGCCTTGCTTACCTTGATGCCGGTTCTTGCGCTGCTGGCGTGCACAATGTAGCCGCCGCCGATATAGAGCGCCACATGTCCATCATAGCAGATCAAATCGCCCGGCTGGGCATTTTCATAGGAAACTTCCTTACCTGCGCTCCGCTGGGAATAGGATGTGCGGGGAAGAGAATAATTAAAATCACTGTAAATACGGTAGGTAAAGCCGGAACAATCCGCACCCTTCGTAAGGCTGGTGCCGCCCGCAACGTAAGGATTACCAATAAACTGGCAACCGTACCGGGCTATCTGCTTTCCTAAGTCACTTCCCTTGGCATTGTTGATAATCTCCGCCACATTAGTGCTAACGGTGTAAGTACCGTTTGCCGCATTCTTTCTTTTCTGCTCATCCTGCAGTTTCTTTAAGTCCGCCTGCTCCTGCTTGATCTTCGCCGTCAGAGCCTTGGCTTCCTGCCTTGCTTTGGCAATCTGCGTATCAAAGTCCGCAGACTGCTTTTTCTTTTCCGCAAGCAGGACGTCAAGCTGCGCCTTCTGGTCTTCCATGGACTGTTTATCCACTAAAAGCGCTGCCTTGTCAACCTCAAGCTGATCCCAGATTTCCTTGGTTTCCACACGGGAAGCCTCGTACTCATCCAGAAGCTTTTTGTCATAAGAATAAACCGCCTCTATGTAGCTGGCATTGTTCAGAATTTCGCTGAAGGAAGATGCGGAAAAAATGGTGTTCAGGTAATCCGTCTCGCCGGTTTCATACATGAACTGAATCTGGCTGACCATGGCAGCATACTGCGTTTCTTCTTTTTCTTTTGCTTCCTCATACAGAGCTTCCGTGGTTGCAATATCCGCTTCCTTGGTGGCAATGTTTTCCTCGAGGACGCCGATTTCCGCCATTGTGTTTAAGAGCTCCGCATCCAGATCGGAGATTTCCTCTTCCAGCAGATCCTGCTCATCCTCAAGTCCTGCAATGTTGTCGTTGATATTGGAAAGCTGCCCCTGATGGTTTTTGATGTTCTCCTGAATTTCCCCGATGGAGGTAGCATACACAGGAAGCACCGTACCAAAAAGTATGGCACATACCAATATACAGTTTATAAGTCTTTTGGCTGTCTTTTTCATTGGTCTCCTTCCCACCCGCAGGGCAATCTTTTTATCTTTTAGAAATTACAGTTCGCAGTTGTTTACGGTTCTGGGGAACGGGATAACGTCGCGGATGTTGCCCATTCCGGTCAGATACATAACGCATCTTTCAAAGCCCAGACCAAAGCCGGCATGACGTACGGAACCGTATCTGCGGAGATCAAGATAGAAATCGTAATCTTCCTTCTTCAGGCCCAGTTCGTCCATTCTCTGCTCTAAGAGCTCCAACTTATCCTCTCTCTGGCTGCCGCCGATAATTTCGCCGATACCGGGTACTAAGCAGTCCATAGCGGCAACAGTCTTGCCGTCATCGTTTAACTTCATGTAGAATGCCTTGATCTCCTTCGGATAATCGGTAACGAATACCGGGCGCTTGAATTCCTTTTCGGTCAGGTATCTTTCATGCTCGGTCTGTAAATCGCAGCCCCAGAATACCTTATATTCAAATTCATCATTGTGTTTTTCCAAAATCTTGATGGCATTGGTGTAGGTAACATGACCGAAATCGGAATTTACCACATGCTGCAGTCTTTCAATCAGTCCCTTATCTACATACTGGTTGAAGAATGCCATTTCCGCAGGTGCATTTTCCAGTACATAGCGGATTACATACTTTAACATGCTCTCTGCCAGCACCATGTCGTCTGTCAGGTCTGCAAATGCCATTTCCGGCTCAATCATCCAGAACTCAGCCGCATGACGGGTGGTGTTGGAATTTTCCGCACGGAAGGTAGGTCCGAAGGTATATACATTCTTGAATGCAAACGCATAGGTTTCTACGTTTAACTGTCCGCTTACGGTCAGATTGGTTGGCTTACCGAAGAAGTCCTTGCTGTAATCCACGGCGCCGTCCTCCGTCTTAGGAATGTTGTTCAGATCCATGGTGGTTACCTGGAACATTTCACCGGCACCCTCACAGTCGCTTCCGGTAATGAGCGGTGTATGCACATAGACAAAGCCTCTCTCCTGGAAGAACATGTGGATTGCATAAGCAATCAGGGAACGAACACGGAACACTGCCTGGAAGGTGTTGGTTCTGGGACGGAGATGGGGAATGGTTCGCAGATATTCAAAGCTGTGACGCTTCTTCTGCAAAGGATAATCGGAAGTGGACTCTCCTTCCACAAACGCTTCCTCCGCCTGCATTTCAAAAGGCTGCTTAGCATCGGGTGTTGCCACGATGGTACCCTTTACCACAACTGCGGAGCCAATGTTTAACCTGGTCAGCTCTGCAAAGTTTGCAAGCTTGTCGCTGTATACTACCTGAAGGGTTTCAAAATAAGTACCGTCATTGATGACGATAAATCCGAATGTCTTGGAATCACGGTTGCTGCGTATCCAGCCGCCTACGGTTACTTCTTTGCCAATAAAGCTTTCTCTGTCACGATATAAATCTCTGATATCTGTTAACTCCATCTCTCTGCTCCTCTTTCTTTTTATTCTGTCATCTGTATTTTTACAACTAAACTGTCCGCAAATGCCCCGTATTAATATTCGGTAACATTGCCGTTTTCATAAATAAAATCTACAACCTTTTCGTACAGGAAATATTCCCGGAACTCTTCTTTATCTCTGTCGCCCAGCATATCCTCTACGGTGTCATAGTTATTTTCACTTGCCATTTCGGTCAGCTTTTCTTCCAGTTCGGCATCGTCAATGCTTAAGTTCTCCTTTGCCGCAATATACTGGAAAATCATGCTCTGTCTTGCGCTGGTTTCAGCAGACATCTGAATATAGGTCTGGGAATCCATGCTGTTGGTATACATGCTGTAGGTATCAATGTCCACGCCGTAGTTGGCAGCCTGTGCTTCCATGGTGGAAGTAAGCTGCAGGGAATATTTGTCTACTAAGGACTTGGGCAGCGCACTTACGGTTGCAATGTCGTCAAGCTGGGAAATAACTGCATTTTCCTTTGCCACACCGTAGTTGTACTTAGCGCTGGCTTCCAGGTATTCACGACAGAAATCCAAAAATTCCTGCACGTTGTGATAAGTGCCGTCCGTAAAGCTTTCGATTTCGGAATCAACCATTTCGGAGCTGTTGGATGCGCAGATAAAGTTTACGGTTACGGTAAATACCACGTCCTGTCCTGCCAGGTCCGCATTCTGATAGCCTTCCGGGAAGGTCAGGTTCAAATCTACGGTATCGCCAACATTGACGCCGATTAAGCCGTCTTCAAAACCGTCGATAAAGCTGCCGCTGCCGATGGTTAAATTGTAACCCTGTGATGTACCGCCGTCAAATGCCACGCCGTCTTTTTTGCCTTCAAAATCAATGTTTACGGTATCGCCGGATTCTACTACGTTCTTCTCCACATTGCTCTTGGCGCCCATCTGATTGTAGGTCTGTATGGCGATGGTTTCCACATCTTCGTCCGTTACTTCTGCCTGCTTGGCAATGGAGAGCTCCAGTCCCTTGTAATCGCTGCTCATGCTGACATTGCTGAGCACATCCACATCGCCGTCCACCACGGGAATTTCGCTTTCGTACTCCGCTGCCGTGGTCGCGCCGGCAATGGCGGATTCATTCTGGGACTCGGTCGTATTTCCGCCATCTGTATTGGTTTTATCTCCGCATCCGGCAAGTACACCGAGTGTCAGGGAAAGTGCCAGTAAAACTGCAAATCTTTTTTTCATAATAAACCTCATTTCTTTCGCTTTTTTACAAAGCGGCTTCTTATTTTATATCACAAATACACCCGATTTACAAGAGCGGAGACAGGAGCCGGCACACTTGTTCTTTCACGCGGAGCCCAGGTTTCCGCGAAGTATACATGCTTTTTGTAATTCTGGTACATTTATCCAGATCCTTTTTAAAATATCCCGTCATTTCCTTCGCCTTGCTCCGGTCGTACAGAACCGCATTCACTTCAAAATTCAGGGCAAAGCTGCGGATGTCCATATTTGCCGTACCGTAGCAGAGCACCCTGTCGTCCACCACGATACCCTTCGCATGCAGGAAACCATCGTTATAGATATAGCAGTTGGCGCCCGCCATGACAAGCTCTCCCATGTAGGAATAGGTTGCCCAGTATACAAAGGGATGGTCGGGCTTGCAGGGAATCATCAGGTTTACCTCCACGCCGGAATAAATCGCCATAAGCAGGGCGGAAAGCATGGACTCGTCCGGAATAAAATACGGCGTCTGAATATAGATTTTTTCCTTTGCCTTGTGGATGAGCCGGATATAGTTGTCGCGGATGGGCTCTAAGGAAGTATCGGGACCGCTGTATATAATCTGCATATAGCAGTTGTCCCTCGCCGCCGGTGCAAAGCCCGTCATATAGCGGGGATTGGAAAACAGATGATCCTTCGCCGCATAGTTCCAGTCAAGTAAGAAACGCAGCTCCAGTCCCATGATGCCCTCGCCGCGGATGCGCAGATGGGTATCCCTCCAGTAGCCGAATTTCGGAACCAGACCAATATATTCTTTTCCGATATTAAAGCCGCCCACATAGGCAACCTTATTGTCAATCACCACAATTTTACGGTGGTTCCGGTAATTGATACGAAGCTGCAGCCTGCGGAAAAGCGCCGGGAAAAATTCTGCGGTTTCAATGCCCGCTTCGTTTAAGCTCTTCCAGAATTTCGGTTTCACGGAGCGGCAGCCCATTGCATCAAACAGAATGCGCACCTCCACACCTTCCTTCGCCTTCTCCACCAGCACATCCTTAATGCGGTTGAACAGCACATCATTTTTAATGATGTAATACTGGATATGGATGAATTCCTTTGCCTCCCGGATGTCCTGTATAAGGGCGTCGAATTTCTCATTGCCGTCCGTAAAAATGTCCACGTCATTGGTATCGGTGAGCACGCTGCCGGTAGTGTTTAAGTTAAACAGCACCAGATCCGTATAGCCCTTTAAGTCCGGGTCATCCTCTTCGTACTCCTTGCTCTGGATTTTGTGCTCCTGCTGCCGGATGGCCTCATTCAGCTTATCCTCGATTTCCTTCACACGGAACATCTTCTGCTTGTGCATGTCCGTCCCGATAAGAAGATAAAAAATAAAACCTACCACAGGGACAAAATACAACGCAAGAAGCCATGTCCAGACTGTCTTGGGATCCTTCCTCTGGAAAAAAACCACCGCCACGGCAAATATTAAATTAAAAAATACCAGGTGATTGAAAAAAAAACGAATCCCCTGCATGGTAATATCCAGCACCTGATACATGTTTTTCCCGCCTTTCCGCAGATTTCCAAGGTTCGGCAGCATACCTGTCCGTATTCCGCCACCCTTTTATTTGTTTGAGTATACCACACATTATTTCTAAAAAATACCCCAAAAATGCGTATTGCCTTATCCTAAAAACAATGTTACAATGTTGCTTGCAAAGTAATTTTTAGGAGGTTTTCCGGTGAGTACTGGTTGGATTATCACACTTATTGTTATCGGCGTTCTGGTCGCCATACTGGTTGTACTGTATTTTCTTGGAAAGAAGGCACAGAAAAAGCAGGCGGAGCAGCAGGTTCTCTTAGAGCAGAACAAGCAGACCGTTTCCATGCTTATCATAGATAAAAAACGAATGAAGATGAAGGACTCGGGACTCCCCGCCATGGTCATGGAGCAGACGCCGAAGCTGATGCGCAACTCCAAGCTTCCCATTGTAAAAGCGAAAGTCGGTCCCCAGATTCTTTCCTTAGTCAGTGATGAAAAGATTTTTGACAGCATTCCTGTGAAAAAGGAAGTCAAGGCAACCGTCAGCGGCATTTATATCTTAGACGTAAAGGGACTTCACGGCAAGCTTCCCGCAGCGCCCGTAAAGAAGAAAGGCTTCTTCAAGCGTGCTCTGGAAACCGCCCAGGAAAAGGCAGGAGCAAAGCCTGTTAAATAGTGATTGAAAACAAAGGGTATGTACGCCGGTACATACCCTCTTTTTTTGTTATCTGTTATGCTCTTTATGCCTGAAAGATTTTTATGCTTTCTGCAATATCTTCATCCGTAAAAAACATTCCGCCAGCGGCTTTTCTTCCGCCTCGAGAGCATATTCGATACGGATTTCGATTTCCTCCTCCGTTTCCTTCACGTTGATTTTGCGGGTGTCCACCGCCAGATTCATTTTTCCGTAGGGCGTATGGTACTGGGTGAGGTGTTTTTTCTGCTCTTCAAAAATCATGGTGGTGCTTATGGCGCCGCTGCGTACCAGCTCCACGCCGTTTTTGTGCAGCTTCACCCTTGTTTTCACGGGTTCTTCCATCCCTTCCTGCACTTCTTCATAAAAAAGGTAATGGCATTCCCCTTTCTTAAAATACCTGGCATCCGCTTTCATTTCCTGGCTGTCGCGGTCTTCCCCGAAAGACTGCACACCCTTTATGGTAAGAGAAACTTCTTCTGTCAACTGTTCTGCCTTCCTTCCGCTTTGTTATCTGCCGGATGCTTTCTAATACTCTTCAATGTTCACCTGCTTGGCAGAGAGGATTCCGTATTTGATAATGGAATTGGCAAACCGGATAAATTTCTCAGTGGTATCACTCACATAAAACTGGTACTGGTTGTCACCCAGCCCCGGTGCATTTTCCCGAAGCAGATTTTTTTCCGCCAGCATCTCTTTTAATTCCCTTGCGGTTTCATAAGCCGGGTTCACCAGATTAACCTTTTCTCCCATAATGCGGCCGATGGTGGAACGGATAAGGGGATAATGGGTGCATCCTAAAATCAGGGTATCTATATCCAGATCAATCAACTCCGTCAGATATCTTCTGGCGATTTCATCCGTTACCGGGTCCTGCAGAAGTCCTTCTTCCACCAGGGGCACAAACAACGGGCACGCCTTGCCCCATATCTGTACCTTGGGATTTAACTCTTTTATGTATTCGCCGTAAATATGGCTGTTGATGGTTGCCTCCGTGGCAATGACACCGATTTTTCCGTTCCGGGTGGTATCGGCGGCGGCTTTGGCACCTGGCTTTACCACACCCATAATGGGAATGTCAAATTCCTTTTCCAGTTCATCCAGTGCATAGGCGCTCGCCGTATTGCATGCCACAACGATGGTTTTCACATGATGCGTTTCCAAAAAACGTACAATCTGCCTGGAAAACCGGGTTACGGTTTCCTTGGATTTGTTGCCGTAGGGCACCCTTGCGGTATCCCCGAAATATACGATTTTTTCATTGGGAATCTGACGCATGATTTCTCTTGCCACGGTCAGCCCGCCGATACCGGAATCAAACACGCCGATGGGTGACTCCCTGTCTATTCTGTCATTGTTCATAACTCTGTCCTCAACGTTTTGGCAGGCATGCTCAGAACCAGTTTTTCAACAGCTCCCAGAGCCTGCTCTTTGCCTTTATTTCCTCCGGCTTTGCCGAAAGCAGCCGGTAATAAAGCTCGCTGCCGTACTCCGTTTCTTCCTCCGTCTGTCCGTCCTCACAGACCACCCGGCAGGTATCCTCGTTTAAGCAGAACTCCGGGTAAAACAATCCGAAGAACGTACATGCCGCCAGCAGCAAGCTTACCTTTTTTATTCTGTAAATCCATTTTTCCATAGAAAGACCTCTCTGTTCCTATAAGCGGATATTTTCCGCTATTCTGTTACAGAGAGTATGGACACTCTTTCTTTCCTTTATACCCTTCAGGCATGCGCGGCATTTTTTTCCTGCTCCTTATGCAGCTGGCGCATAATGGCATTTTCCTGATTGTCTATGTGAAGCTTTGCCGTTTTCGCCGCCGTTGCCTTATCCTTATTCCAGATGCAGTCAAATAAAATCCGGTGCTCCGCAATCAGCTGTTCATGAGTGCTGACGTCCTTGATGTATTCAAAACGGTACCGGTACATCTGCTCCGATAAGTTGTTGATAAGCTGTACCAGACGGGTGTTGCCGGCAGCCTTCACTATGATGTTGTGAAACTCCACGTCCGCCTGGGCAATTTTCTTCGGGTCCCCGGTAGAAACTGCCTTTTCAAAGGACTCGCATGCCTTTCCCAGCGCCGCAAGCTCCTCGTCGTTAATACGGTCGCAGGCAAGCTCCACACTGAGTGCATCCAGCGCCCTTCTCACCTCCAGCACATCCCTTAAACTCTTTTCGGTAATCTGCGCCACTTCCGCGCCTCTTCTGGGAATCATGGTCACCAGACCTTCCAGTTCCAGCTTGCGGATTGCCTCCCTTATGGGGGTACGGCTGACGCCCAGCTTATTTGCCAGATGAATTTCCATCAGTCTTTCACCCGGCTTCAGCTCCCCTGTTAAAATTCCCTGTCGTAATGTATTGAATACCACATCTCTTAATGGAAGAAATTCATCCATATTTGTCTGTAGGTTTTCCTGCATATGCCCTCTCATTCTGCCGTGTAATGCTTTATGCGGATACAAATTCCGTCACGAAAATCTGTTTTACCGGCTGATAACCTTTCTCTGTCCACTGCATCTCTGCCTGCTTTTGCTCCAATACCTCTTTGCAGTGTACTGCTTCCTCTTTATTCTTAAATATCCCGAAAACGGTGGGTCCGCTGCCGCTCATCATGGCTCTCACCGCTCCGTTTTCTTCCATCAGCTCTATCAGTCTGCCGATAACCGGATAGGACGGCGACGTCACATCCTGAAGTACATTTCCCATTCTGTCTGTTACCCCGTGCAGACTTCCCTCCCGGATGGCATCCACCATGCCGTCTATATCAGGATGCTTCGTTTCTTCCGATAAATTCAGCCTGCCGTAAACTTCTTTGGTAGAAACAAATAAATCCGGCTTGGCTAAAAGCACTGCTGCCTCCGGTACATCCGGCAGCGGCGTCAGTTTTTCACCGATTCCTTCCGCCAGCGCCGTACCGCCCATGATGCAGTAAGGAACATCGGCTCCTATTTTTACCCCAAGCTCCTTTAATGCTTCTTCGGAAAGCTCCGTTTTATACAAAATATTCATACCCTTAAAGACGGCTGCCGCATCCGTACTGCCGCCGGCAAGCCCCGCCGCCACGGGAATACGTTTTATAAGCTGTATCTCCACACCGCCCTTCACGCCGGTGCTCTCTAAGAAAAGCTTTGCCGCCCGGTAGGCTAAATTGGTATCGTCACAGGGTATCTCGCCGTTTTCCGTGGAAAACTTGATGCCCTCCGGTATTTTTCTCAAGGTTACGGTATCATGCACACCCACGGTCTGCATCACCATTTTCACTTCATGGTAACCGTTAGGCAGCCTGCCCACCACGTCCAGTCCGAGATTGACCTTGGCATGGCCCTGCATTTCTATACTATCGTCCGTCATTTCGCATTTGGTTTCCTTTCTTCAGGAATTGTACTTAATTATATACAATTTGGTGTTTTTCGTCAATGACTTGAAGAAAAGCCCTGCCGCAATGGCAAGGCTTTTTATTACATTCCCTTCACAATAAGAAGTTTATCCCCCGGATGGACTTCATCCGAGTTCATTTCATTGACTTCTTTTATTTTATCCACCGGCACATAATATTTTTTACCGATATTCCACAGGTTATCCTCCGCACCCGCCACGTAAATCACCATGCCGGGCAGATCGTTTACTTTTTCCGTATCCAGGTCCGTGATTTTCAAATCGTTTATAAAGGAAACGGGCTGCTTGCGGAAGCAGATTGCCTGGAAATCCAGAACTGCCTTCACATCCATTTCTTCGCTATCCACCATAACCACCTGCAGAGGCCCGGTTTCCGCCAGAAGCTTTACCTCATCCTCCGGCCGGATATCCGGTACTTCCAGCGTATAGCTAAACGGCAATACTCCCGTTACACTGCGGTAGGGCGCTATGTCGTCCCCGGTAATGTAAAGCACCTGCACATTTAAGGTACCCTCCGCCAAAATGCCTTCTTCCGTAATGGCAGTGCGGTCCAATACCACCTCGCCCCGGCTGTGGATCACCTGCAGCACCCTTTCCTCGGAATGCTCTAATTTCAGCCGGTCGGACACCTTGCTCTTTCCGGCTATCCGCATGAGAAGCTGCTTGCAGGCCGCTTCCTTTTCCAGACATTCCACTTCCCTTGTAACGCCGTAAACATCTGAAACCATGCTGATGTTTTCTTCTTCGTAGAGTTTTATAGACACATCCAGCACCAGTTCCAGCGAAAGCATTCGTTCCTCGCCGTCGAAATCCGGTTTGACTTCCAGATTTTTCTGTCCGATTTCAAACGTTATCAGCCCTGTCATGTCATCCCGGCTGCCGCTGCACTCTAAATTCCGGTTAAACGGAATGGTGTTTTCATAGAAACGGATGGGGGTATTTTCACCCTCCCCTTCATACAAAACAAAAATATGGATATCGCCCTGCACAGAAATACTTTCGCCCATGGGCTTAAAGGTAACACCCTCCAAATCCACATCCTCCCACAGAATATGGAAAATATTGGGGTAATTCTGGGGCATGGAAATTTCCTCTTTCAGCCGCAGGATATCGTTTTTCTGAATGGCAATCTGCGCCGCATTTACATTGCTTTTCCTAAATTCCAACGGGCAGACCTCTTCCTCCGAAAACAAATCCACCGGCACTTCTTCGTCATACAGCTCCTCCACACAGGCTTTCAGGGTAAAGAGCGCCTGTACGGAAAGCTTCCGGGAATTGATTTCTCCCACCGTCAAATCTTCCAGACACGCCTTTACCGTTACCGCATCCGTTCCCTGCACCCCTTCCATGTAAAGCTGCTCTTCAAACGGAATTTTGCCGTCGATATTGACCAACATCTGTCCCTCGTCCTTTGTCTGGTAAAGCACCGAAAAAAGAAGTCTTCCCCTGACGCTTACATGGTCTTCTGTAGGTTTGACTTCTTCTATCTGTATCACTGCCTTGTGAAGAATAATCCCGCCCACATCCGGCTTGTTGTCGGGAACGTTGATGTCTTCTTCCAAAGTGACCTGTGCGGCACTCTGGCATTTGATACGGTCCATATGTATGTTTTTCTTAATCAGTTCCACTTTCGCTACCTCCATACAAGTACTGCTTATAGGTACTATATGAAGGCAGCGAAGGAAATATGCTAAATAACCGCGCCGATTAGTTCGTTGATATCTTCCACTCCGTACTTCGTCATATATTCTTCGATACCGGCAATGACTTTTTCCGTGGAATACGGGTCAAAGAAATTGGCTGCGCCCACACTGACTGCCGTAGCGCCCGCCATCATGAATTCAATGGCATCCTCACCGCTTAAGATACCGCCCATACCGATGATTGGGATGTTTACGGCATGCGCCGCCTGATACACCATCCGCACGGCTATGGGTTTGATTGCCGGACCGGACATACCGCCCGTTTTATTGGCAAGGGCAAATTTTCTCCGGTGAATGTCGATTTTCATGCCGGTCAGAGTATTTATCAGGGAAATAGCATCCGCACCCGCTGCTTCCGCCGCTTTTGCCATCTCGCCGATGTCCGTTACATTGGGACTTAACTTCATGATAATAGGCTGCTTCGCATGCTTTTTAATTTCCGCGGTAATCTCTTCCAGCGCTTCCTTCTTCTGTCCGAAGGCAATGGCGCCTTCCTTTACGTTGGGGCAGGAAACGTTGATTTCCAGCATATCCACGGGCTTGTCCGCCAGCTTTTCCACCACTTCCACGTAATCCGCAATGGATTTTCCGCACACGTTCACAATCACTTTTGTATCATACTGCTTTAAAAACGGAATGTCTCTTTTCATAAAGACATCGATGCCCGGGTTCTGCAGACCGATGGCATTTAACATACCGCCGTATACCTCGGCAATTCGCGGCGTCGGGTTGCCGGGCCAGGGCACATTTGCCACGCCCTTGGTTACAACTGCACCTAATTTATTCAAATCCACAAATTCGCCGTATTCCATACCGGAGCCGAAGGTACCGGACCCAGTCATAACGGGATTTTTGAATTCTACTCCTGCAATTTTCACACTTGTATTCATCAGATTTCCACCTCCTGTGCCTCAAATACGGGGCCTTCCGTACAAATTCTGGTGTTGTTCACATGGGAATGCGGGTCCTTCTTTGCGGTCTTTACCACACAGCCTAAGCACGCGCCGATTCCGCATGCCATGTGTTCCTCTAAGGAAATATAGGCGGGAATGCCTGCTTCTTCCGCATACTTTTTAATGGCACGAAGCATGGGCATGGGGCCGCAGGCAAAAATCATGTCGGCGGTAAGCTTGTTTTCCCGGATGGCATCCATGACATTTCCTTTGGTGCCCAGACTGCCGTCCTCCGTAGCAATGTATAAATTCCCTCTTCTGTCCAAATCCTTGTCCAGAAAAGTTTCACTGTTGCGGTAGCCGACAATAATCTGCTTTTCTCCCTGAATAGTCTTGGCAAGCTGCACCATGGGAGGAATACCCACGCCGCCGCCGATTAAAAATACCTTTTTTCCTTTCGCCAAATCTGCCGGGAAACCGTTTCCCAGGTTGCCGAGCAGTTCCACGTTATCCCCGGTGTTCAGGGTGGCAAACTCACTGGTTCCCTTTCCGACCTTCCGGTATACCAGACGCATCATGCTTTCTGTGGGAATGACCTCGCATATACTGATGGGGCGGCCCAGCAGCGCGCTTCTGTCCTTGGGATATACGCATACAAACTGTCCGGGGCGCGCCGTTTCCGCCAGCTCCGTGCTCATCCATAAATCATAGATGTCCGGACCGATTTTTTTCTGGGAAAGCACCTTGGCCGTTACTTTCTTCTTTGTCATGATTGTTCCTCCTCACGTTTACTGTAAACTATCTTTCCCCCGCAAATGGTGTAATAAACCTGTCCTTTTACTTTTCTTCCAAGGAAGGGGCTGTTCTGGGATTTTGAAACAAAACCGTCTATCACATACTCTTCCTTCGGGTCAAACAACACAATATCCGCCGGCCCGTTTTCGGTAAGTCTGCCTGCCGGAAGATGGTATAAATCCGCCGGATTGCAGGTCAGCTTTTCCAGTACCGACATCAGTGTCATATCTCCTGTTTCCACAAGCTCCGTCACACTTAAAGGCAGTGCCGTTTCCAGTCCAATGATTCCGCTGGGCGCCTCTGTAATCGGTTTTTCTTTTTCTTCTTTGCTATGCGGAGCATGGTCTGTGGCAATCATGTCAATGGTGCCGTCTTTTAATCCCTCTATTATGGCACGTCTGTCACTTTCTTCCCGTAAAGGCGGGTTCATCTTGGCAAGTGTGCCGTACGTGATGACTGCATCCTCTGTCAGGGTGAAGTGATGGGGCGTAGCTTCTGCATGGATATTGCTGCCGCGCTTCTTTGCCTGGCGCACCAGTTCCACCGCTTCCTTGGTGCTGATATGCTGGATATCAATCGCCGCACCGGTCTTTAGGGCAATCTCCAGATCCCTGCCAACCAAATCTATCTCCGCTTCTCTCTTGGAGCCGCCAATATGGTAATGGGCTGCCGCTTTTCCCGCATTCACACCGTTGTTCTCGATGTAAGCGGGGTTTTCCTCATGAAAGCTCAACGGCATTTGAAGTGCCGCCGCCCGCCTCATGGCTTCTTCCACAATTTCTTCCGATAAAACGGGCACTCCGTCATCGGTAAAGCCTACCGCACCTTTTTGCGCCAGCTCTTCCATGGGCACGATCTCTTTTCCCTGCATGCCCATTGTCACGGTTGCGCAGGTATACACATGAATGCCGGTCTGCTTCCCTTTTTCTATCACGTAACGGAGTGTTTCCTCATTGTCCACGCAGGGCTTCGTATTTGCCATCAGAACCACGGTGGTGTAGCCGCCCTTTGCCGCTGCCTTCGCACCGGTTTCGATGTCCTCTTTATAGGTAAAGCCCGGATCACGGAAGTGGGAATGCACGTCCACAAGTCCCGGCGCCGCCACAAGCCCCTCGGCATCAATCACCCTAAGAGAAGCCGGTTCTGCCGCCAGTTCTTCTTCCTTTATCTGACCGATTTTAACAATTTTTCCGTCTTTTAACAGGATATCTGCTTTTTCTTCCCTGCCGCCGGCGGGGTCTGTCACATAAGCATTTTTTATGAAAATCATCTGCTTTTTCCTTTCTTCGTCCGCTCTGCCTCCTCATCAAGACACGGGATTTGTTTCTGTTGTCTTATCTTTTAGAATATCATATTTTCCGCATATGGAATACCTTTTTTTCATAACTATTAATAACATCCTGAATCAGAAAGGAAATTTTATGCGATTGTCAAAGTTCACTGCAGTTTTGCTCATCGTCGGTCTTCTCCTGCTTTGCGGCTGCAGCCTGGGAACCGGTGAAAATACCAAGCTCCGGGATATGGAATTTACGGTACTTTCGGAAGAGGTTCTTCCGGATGAATTAAAGGGGCTCATTACCGAGAGGAAAAAAGACGCCTTCAGTTTTACATATACCGATGAGAGTTATCTGTATCTGTGTGTCGGTTACGGCGAGCAGCCCACCGGCGGTTACAGTATCGCGGTAAACGAACTGTATCTGACGGAGAACGCCATTTGTGTGGACACCTGTCTGCTGGGTCCCTCTCCCGATGAAAAAACCTCCGACGCCCCTTCATATCCCTATATTGTCATCAAGACGGAATATATGGATAAAACGGTGGAATTTCAGTAATTGTCTTTCCCTCCTTTGTATGGTAAACTGAAAATGATTACGCATACAAAGGAGATTTTCCATGCTTCGACTGATTATTGTAGCAACCTTCGTTATTTTGTTTTTAATCTGCTCCATTCCCCTCTTTTTTATCGAATGGCTTATCGGCAAATGGAAGCCGGATGCGAAATCCCGCAGTTCCCTTGCCATTGTAAACTGGGCATTCCGCGTGGTCGCTTTTCTTTCCGGCACCAAGGTCATTACCGTTGGCGAAGAAAACGTACCAAAGGATAAAGCTGTACTGTATGTGGGAAACCACCGCAGCTTTTACGACATTATTTTAACCTATCCCAAAGTACCGCGTCCCACCGGCTATGTGGCAAAAAAAGAAATGCTCAAGGTTCCCCTGCTTTCTGTCTGGATGAAATACCTGCACTGCTTATTCCTTGACCGTGACAACATAAAGGAAGGCTTAAAAACCATCCTGCAGGCCATTGAAATGGTAAAATCCGGTATTTCCGTCTGCATTTTTCCGGAAGGCACCCGCAACAAAACCGCCGATACCTTCCTGCCGTTCCACGATGGCAGCTTTAAGATTGCCGAGAAATCCGGCGCGCCGATTATTCCCATGACCATCGTCAATTCAGCAGCCGTTTTTGAAGACCATTTCCCCAAAATAAAAAAGGCCACCGTAGTCATTGAATACGGTAAGCC
>OIXH01000488.1_pt1 | contig 48645 bp, 40 predicted proteins | sample 1587741 | NCBI WGS metagenome assembly OIXH01 (sample SAMEA3888916, study PRJEB22519) | human gut metagenome | biome: human gut; feature: human-associated habitat; material: faeces | place: Denmark | collected 2011 | reverse complement strand
CCCCCTTGTTTTCTGGCGGGACTATATCCATCTTTCCGCCGTGGCGGACACCCGCTACAGCCGCTGTTTCAGCCTGTCCGCCGACGGGCGGGTGATATTGCGGCCCGGCCTGACGGAGGCGGATCTGCCCAAAACACGACATATCGCGGACGGCATTTTTCTTGTGGACGGTCCGGCGGCAAGCGGCAGACGGGTCATCTTCGATAACGGACGAAAAAAGTAAGAAATTTAATTCGATGTATTTCCATAGGTTATCTGAAAAAATGGCGTTATGACGCCAAAAAGCGTAAAAAAGTCTAAAGTTTCACGGTGGAAGGCCGAAAACACCAACAGGGACGGAAAATATCATGGCCGATACGACCACCGCGCAAATGCGCATCATGCTGCAAGGCTATGAGCAGCAATTGCTGGCGGCCCGTCGGCTGGCCCGTTTCCGCGTGCGGCGGCGTCTGGCCGAAGGGCTGGAGCCGCAGGACCCCGACCCGTCCGTCAAACGCCGCGCCTATGTGGAAAAAGTGGCGCAGGAATTGTTTGACAGCCTGATCTTCACCGGCAGCGACAATCCCGTGGTGGAGGAAATCCGCCGGGAACTGGGCAAGGCCGTGGGGCAGGAGGTGCAGTTCACCTACCCGCCGGGCGGCAGACTCTGCATCGTGGGCCAGGGCCCCGAGGGGCCGCGTCCCCTGAGTGAAGAGGAACAGCGCCGCACGCGGCATGTTCTCTGGCGCATCACGCGCCAAAAGGTTGACCAGAGCATGTTGGAAAAGCCGTCCGGACAATAGGGGGACATGCGCCCCGTGCCGGACGCGAGCGGAGCCGGCGTCGAGAAGCTGTGAGGCGGGAGGACGCCTGCTCTGGATTGGAGAAAAAGGATATGGAAATTCAGACCAATACAAACCCGTTACTGGATCCCTACGCTACCGGCCTGGAAAAAAGCGGCGAGGCCCGCGCCCGGGCCAGAACGGAAAGCCAGTCCGACGGAGAGCGGGGCGATACGGTGAGCGTCTCCCAGGACGCTCTGCTGCTGACCGAGGCCCGCCGCACCGCGCAGAACACGCCGGACGTGCGCGCCGACAAGGTGGAATCTCTGCGCATCCAGGTAGCCAACGGCACCTACCAGCCGGACAGTCGCCTCATCGCGGCCGGACTGGTCCGGGAGGAGCCGGGCCTCTTCCGAATATAGGCAACGTGTCTCCGTCCCGTCCGCGTCGTCTATTCGGCGACGGGCGTATGCACGATGTTTTTTCGCCGCTTCCCGTAAGGGGGGGCGGCTTTTTTCATCTGGAACATTTAACTTTGAACTGCTCCGGGCATGCTTCCTGCATAAAGGTTTACGCCGGTTCTCCGGCAAGGAGCATGCGCCATGAAATTGACGATCACCCGCCATTACGCCCTCTGGTTGGCCGTAGCGGCCCTGCTGCTCTGCTGGGCCCTGCCCGCCCAGGCGGTACGCATCAAGGATATCGCCACCTTTTCCGGAGTGCGCGACAACCAGCTCATCGGCTACGGCCTGGTGGTGGGCTTGGCGGGCACCGGCGACAAAAAGGATTCCGTCTTCACCCTCAGTTCCATGAAAAACATGATGGACCGGATGGGCATCGGCGTAAATTCCTCGGCCCTGAAAATCAAGAACGTGGCCTCGGTCATGGTCACGGCGCGTATGCCGGTCTCCTCCAAGCCGGGCAGCCGCCTGGACGTGACCGTCTCCTCGGTGGGCGACGCCACTTCCCTGCTGGGCGGCGTGCTGTTGCAGACCGCGCTCAAGGGCGTGGACGGCAAGACCTACTGCCTGGCCCAGGGTTCGTTGACCGTGGGCGGCTTTTCCGTCACCGGAGCGGCGGCCAGCACCCAGAAAAACGTCAATACCGTGGGCCTGATCCCCGGCGGCGGCATTGTGGAGCGGGGCATCCCCTTTGAGTTCAACCAGCAGGACAAGCTGACCCTGAACATGCGCGTGGGGGATTTTTCCACGGCCCAGCAGATCGCCGAGCGTCTCAACGCGGCCATGGGCGGCCCTTACGCCCGTGCCGTGGACGCCATGAGCGTGAGCGTGGACGTGCCCCCCCAGTACAAGAGCAATCTCGTGCCCCTGATGGCCTCGGTGGAGAACCTGGAAGTAACCCCGGACACCGCCGCCAAGGTGGTGGTGGATGAAAAGACCGGCACTGTGGTATTGGGCCGGGACGTGCGCATTTCGCGCGCGGCTGTGGCTCACGGCAATCTGCAGATCACCGTCCAGGAAAGCCAGCAGGTTTCGCAGCCCGGTCCCTTTTCCCAGGGCCAGACCGTGGTCACGCCCCAGACCGACATCAACGTGCGTGAGGAAAACCGCCGCCTGGTCATGGTGGAAGGGGCCACCCTGCAGGAACTGGTGGACGGCCTGAATGCCATCGGGGCCACGCCCCGCGATCTGATTTCCATTTTGCGCAGCCTGCAGGTGTCGGGCTCGCTGCATGCGGAGCTGGAGGTGATCTGAGATGACCGCGCCCCTCAATGCCGTCCCGGCCGCGATCCCGCCGGAAAGCGCTCGCAACGAAGGTTCCCGCCGCGAACTCCAGGCCAAGCTCGCCGGTCTGGGCGATCTCGGCGGAAAAAAGATTTCGCCTGAGGCCAAGGCCAAGAAACTGCGCGAAGCCTGTGAGGGTTTCGAGTCGGTTTTCATCCAGAAGATGTGGCAGGAAATGCGCAATACCCTGCCCAAGAACGGCCTTCTGCATGGCCGCGATGAGCAGTACTGGCAGGACATGTATGATCAGGAATTGTCCAAAAGCATGACCTCGGCCGGCGGCATCGGCCTGGCGGACATGATGTACGAGCAGCTTTCGCGCAATCTGGTGTCGGCCAGCCGAGGCGCCGCCGGGTCGGGTCGCGGCGCGTCCTTTACGCCCACGGCGGCCCCGCTGCTGCAGGCGGCGCCGAAAACTCCGGAAGCTACGGCGGTTGCGGACGCGCCGTCAGCGGCCCATGCCGCCCAGGCCCCCCAGGCTGCGGGCCGCAGGGATGCCGTGCCCTCCGTCTATGACGGCGCGGCTCCGCAGAGCGGCGCCATGGACCGGCAAGCCGCCGCGTCCCGGGTGGCTGCCTCTGCCGACAACGGCGCGGACGCGCGCAGCGGGACAGAAGCCCTGAGTAATCCTGAAGTGGAACGGGCTTTGGCCGACCTGCGGGCGCAGCAGGCCCTGGCCCCGCCCGCGCAGGGACGGGTGGAAGCCGTGCCCGCCGGACAGGGCGTGAGGCGGCAGGAAGCGTCTTCCGGCCTGGAACTGGCGCAGATGGCCCAGCGCGAGGCCGGGGACAAGCTCGGCCCGCGTGCCGTGCGGCCTCCATTGCGGCATCCGGCGCGGCCCGACGGGGCCCTGCTTCAGAACGCGGCCTTTACTCAGGCCGCGCCGTCGGCGCAAAGCATAAGCCAGTCGGTCATACCTGCGGGAACGCCCACGGCCGTGCAGGCGGCCATGTCTTTTGCGGGAGCCATCCCCGACGCCGCGCCGCCAACCCGCACAGTGCGCTACACCACCAATATCCCACAGAAAGGCCGCAGGCGCGGCCAGGAGCTGATCCGCACCCTGAACACGGACGGCACCGGGCCGAGCAGTCGCGCGGGCGCGGGCCTGGCCGCCTATCATGCCGCCCAGATCCAGGCGCAGCCCCAACCCGCCCAGGACGCTGCCCAAATCTCCGTTCAGAATTCCGGCCGGACTGTCGCCCCGGCTGGCGCGCAGGCGGCGAATCCGGCACCGGTTCAGGCCGCCGCACAGCCCGCGCCGCACGCCGGAGACCAGGCCGTGCCGCCGCTGACCGCGCGTTCGGCGGAGGGCCGGAGCGCATCAGGCAACGGCGCGGCGGATTCCTTTGCCATCCCGCCGCTGACGGCCGGGGATCTGCGCGGCTAGTAAAATTGTTCTCATTTGAAAGGTGAGACGCATGCAACCCTGCGGGTTTTGCGGCGTCCAGGCCGCCGTGAGTCAGCGAAGCCCCATGTTTTTTTTGCTGTGCGATCTTCAAGCCCAATCGACAGGCGAGGCGTGACATCTCACTCGAAACGTTGATTCAGGTATGACCGTTTAAAAGGGCATGGATTTTGCTTGATCGGGATCAGGCGGCAGTTTCTGCCCGGCGCGCGGTATGCCGCCCGCAGGCGGCTCCCTGATCGTCAAGGCCAAGCGAGGCAGTATGTACCAGAGAATTAAGGAAAGTTTATCCCGCCAGGACAAGGCGCTCGCGCTGTTGCGCGATCTGCTGGAAGAGGAATACCACATCCTGCTGGCGCGCGACACGGACGGCGTGGTGGCGCAGGAATTTTCCGTCCAGGAGCTGATCCGTCAGCTGGCCGTGGAAAAGACCACGGTCATCAAGGCTCTGGACGGCGTGCGCGTGACGGAATACGCCCGCTCGCTGCCCCAGGAGCAGGGCGAGGCCCTGCGGGCGTTGTTCCGCTCCGTGGATCAGGGCGAGCAGGAGGTTTCACGCCAGGCCTCGCGCAACGCCCAGCTTTCCCTGGCGCTGCTGGACCAGAGCAGCCGCACGTTGCAGGCCCTGACCAGCAGGGCTATGCCTCCCAGAGCCGAAACCTACGGACGCAGGGGCGGCATGCGCCCTGAAATGCATCCTCAAGCGGCCATTATTTCCGGGAGGCTCTAAACCATGCTCTATGGTCTGCTCAACATCGGCCAGTCGGCCCTCAACGCCTCCCAGGCCTGGATCTCGGTCACCGGCAACAACCTTGCCAATGCGGATACCGAAGGCTACTCGCGCCAGTATGTGGACCAGCGCGACGCCGGCGGCCTGACGGCCAAGCCGGGCGCACAGGGGCTGGGGGTCAACGCCCAGCAGATCATGCGTTTCTTCGACTCGTTCCTGGAGCGGTCCTACGTGCGCCAGGCCACCAATTCCGCGCGTTGGGACGAGCAGGACACCATCATGACCTCGCTGGAGAATATCTTCAACGAGTCCAACCGGGCGGGCCTCAGCTCCTCCCTGAACAAATTCTTCACCGCCTGGCAGGATCTGGCCCTGCGCCCGGAGGACACGGCCACCCGCGAGAGCCTGCTTTCCTATGCCGACAACCTCAGCGACATGTTCGGCAGCACCATGGACGGCATCAAGGCCATCCAGAAGGAGATGGACGTTTCCATCGGCCAGACCGTGGACCGCGTCAATGATATCTCCAAGGCCATTGCGGATCTCAACCGGCAGATCACGTCCAACACCGTGGACGGCGTGAGCAATCCCAACAGCCTGCTGGACAAGCGCGATCAGTTGGTGCGCGAGCTGGCCTCCCTGGCGGACGTGGAGACCATCGACAACGGCAAGGGCAATTTCCGGGTGCAGCTGAGCAACGGCCAGCCCCTAGTGGACGGGCAGAACAGTTATGAGCTGAAGATCATGGGCCCGCAGGCCGAAAACCGGCTCACGGTCAATTCCCCCTATAAGGGCTCTGTGCAGTTTGACGGCGCGGACAGCCATGAATACACGGTGGAGATCGTCAACGGCGGCAACGCGGGCGACGTGCCGCCGCCGCAGTTCCGCGTTTCCCTGGACGGCGGCAAGACCTGGCTGCGCGACGACGACGGCAAGGAGCTGCATTACGACATTACGGACAGCGACGGCGACGGCACGACCGACCAGGTGCTGGTCAAGAACCTGAAAATTTCCTTCAGCGCGGCGGACAATTTCCACGCCGGAGACAAGTTCGACATCATGCCCAAGGACGGTCTGTACTGGATCGAACCCACGCGCGGCCCGGAAAACATCACCCCGCAGATCGGCTTTGACGGCACGGACAACCTCAGCCGCCTCACCGGCGGCAAGCTGGCCGCGTACTACAATATCCGCGACGACAACTGCGGCCGCTACATGGACGAGCTGAACGCCGTGGCCTCTTCCCTGATCTGGGAAGTGAACCGCATCCACAGCCAGGGCTCGGGCCTGAGCATGCTGGATTACGCGCAGGGCCAGCAGCGCGTGGAAGACATCACCAAGGCCCTGGGCTCGGCCCAGGCCATCTTGCCCTTCTCGGACAAGCTTCAGGCCGGCAACGTCAATTTTCATTTCTACGACAAGACCACCGGCGAGTACAACTCCTCCGGCATGCTGGATTTTGATCCGGCCACGCCGGGCATTCAGAATTTCGACCCCGACAAGCACAGCCTGGAAGACGTGCGCGACGCCATCAACAATATGGTGGACGCCGACGGCAACCCCATCGCGCCGCCGCCGCTCAACGCCAGCATCCAGGACGGCAAGCTGATCATTGAAACCAATCCCGCCGCCGATGTGACCTTCGGCATGGGCGCGGATTCCACGGGCCTTATGGCGGCCCTGGGCATCAATACCTTTTTCAGCGGGGACAGTGCGGACAACCTGGCCGTCAACAGCCAGGTGCACAGCAATGCCAACCTCATCGCCTCGGGCCAGGTTAACGGCCAGCATCAGGCCAATGCGGGCGACAACGCCACGGCCACGGCCATCGGCAAGCTGGCCGACAAGAAAATCACCATTTCCACCCTCTGGAAGACGGTGGATAATCAGAGCATTTCCGAATATTACGCCAACCTGGTCACCACTGTGGGCTCGGACCGGCGGCTTTCCAAGACCAATTCCGAGTACCACTCCGCCCTGACCAACGATCTGGCTGAGCGCACGGCTTCGGTGTCGGGCGTGAACATGGACGAAGAAATGAGCAATCTGATCAAATTTCAGCACTCCTACACGGCGGCGGCCAAGCTGATCACCACCGCCGATCAGATGCTGCAGACCCTGCTCGGGCTCAAGCAGTAGGGCAGGGCATTTCAGGCCTGACATGCCCGCGAGGATTTGCAGGCGAATCCTCCCCCTCAACTATGTCTTTTAAGGGTGGGCAAAGCCCGCCTGCGGCTGTTTGAGGCGTTAATTACCCCAGTGGAGGGCGTATGGCTATCCGCATTACCCAAAGCATGATGTACAGCGATATGGTCGGCCAGATGCAGAAAAATCTGGCGGCCTATATGGAAAGCAACGAGCAGGGTTCCACCCAGAAGAAGATCAACCGGCCTTCGGACGATCCCGCCGGAGCCTACCGCGTGCTGACCACCCGTGACGACCTCAATGCCACGGCCCAGTACCAGACCAACGTGGATACGGCCCGGGGTTGGCTGGAGCTGGCGGACAGCGTGCTGAGCACCCGGGTCAGCACGCTTTTCCAGGATCTGGAAAGCCTGGCCCAGCAGGCCAGCAATACCGAAATGTCCGCCGAAAACCGCAAACAGATCGGTGAGCGGGTCAAGCAGATTTTCGGTCAGCTTCTCAATCTGTCCAACACGGAATTTGAAGGCAAGAGCCTCTTCGCCGGACACAAATACGACAAGAACGCCTTTGAGCAGGGCCTGGCCCTGACCAGTTGGGACGACAACTGGTCAGGCGACATCAGCCAGGGCAATTACAGCATTCAGGGCGCGTCCGACACGTCCATGATGCTCCAGTTCACCAGCGACGGCAATCTGAGCGACCCGGCTACCTACCGCTGGTCCAAGGACGGCGGCACCACCTGGAACGACGGGACCGTGCAGGTGAATGCGGGGCCTCCGCAGACATACGACATGGTGGCCGACGGCGTCACCGTGACCATGAAGCAGGACATGGCCGTCAATGCGGCGGACGTGGACGCCGGGCCCGGAGCCGAAAACGGCACTCTGGTCTACATCCGGCCCACAGCCGTGTACCAGGGGGACGACAAGGACCCGCCGCCGGAAATAACCGTCATGGGCGGCCAGCAGGGCCTCAGGGCCTCGGCCAGCGGCACGTTCAGCAAGAATATGCTGGTACGCATGGACGAGCCCGCCGCGGGCGTGGACCTGAACACCACGGGAGAGGAATTTACCTGGTCCTACAGCACGGACGGCGGCTCCACCTGGGTCACGGCCAAGGGCCAGACCTCCGGCGGCGGCACGGTGCGCCTGCCCGTGCCCGGCGGCTATATGGATCTGGACGCCACGACGGCGGCCGGGGGCACCACCGTGCCGGCGGGCGCGCAGGTCATGATCCATCCCTCCCGCGCGGATCTGAATTATGAAATCCTCAAGGATACCTATATCTCGGTGAACGGGATAGGCAAGGACATCTTCGGCGGCTATTACCAGGGCAAGCCCGCCATTGAAGGCGATGCCAATGTTTTTGAGGTGGTGGGCAATCTCATTGCCTACTGCGAAAACAACAACGCCACGGGCTGCGGCCAGTCCCTGGCCGCCCTGAAAAAAGCCCACGAGCGCATCACGACCGAGGCGGACCGCTACGGCGGCCTGGAAAACCGCGTGGAAATGGCCGCCGACGTGCTCAGCTTCCAGAAGCTGGACCAACAGGAGCGATTAAGCTATACTGAGGACATTGACCTGACTGAACTGCTGACCAAGCTTACCCGGCAGCAGCTCACGTACCAGACGGTGCTCCAGTCTTCATCCATGATCATGAAATTGAGCCTTGCCAACTATATTTAGAGCGGCGCTCCAGCCTGAAAAAACGGACGATCAGAAAACCGTGAGCTGCTCCGTGAAAGTACTCCATATGGACAAGCCATGCTGATATTGACGCGACGCCCCGGTGAAAGCCTTTATCTGGGCGAAAACATACGCATAACCGTCCTGGGTATGCAGGGAAAACAGGTCAAACTCGGCCTGGAGGTGCCCGGCGATACCACAGTGTACCGCGAAGAGGTTTACAAGCGGGTCATTGAGGAAAACCGCCGCGCGCTGGCGACAAGCAACGAAGACTTCATGGTGGCAGCTGAACTATGGCACGAGACAAAGAAGAAATAGAGATCGACACCCGTCTTGGACGGCACCGCATCGATACCGATAAAGTGATCCGCTTCCCCCACGGCCTGGCCGGATTTGAGGGCGAGCGGGATTTCATTCTGCTCCAGATCCGGCCCGAAGCGCCGTTGCTCATCCTGCAAAGCGTGACCGAGCCGCAGGTGGGTCTGCTGGTGGCCGATCCCTACAGCTTCCTGCAATCCTACCCGGTCATGGTGGGGGATGCGGAACAGCAGCTGCTCCAGATCAAACGCATGGAAGACGCGGCCATCCTGGTCACGGTTTCCATCCCGGCCGGAGAGCCGGAAAAGGCGGCCCTCAATCTCACCGGGCCCATCGTCATCAACCACAATGCCCGCATTGGCCTCCAGGTGCCCCAGAGCAGCGAAGGGCCAGCCCAGATCAACATGCATTCGCTCGAACCCATGGAGTCCGCTCCGGCCTCGCCGGAAGAGGAAAACGTGTCCGCCCCGGATTCCGGCACGGCCCCCGGCGCATAGCGCGGCTCCATAGCTCAAACTCCGCGTCGCCCGCGTGCCGCGGTAGCTGTTGGCAAGTCTTTGAGCCGGGCGGATGCCGACGGCCGCGCTAACACGCGGCTTTTCCGATGGGCTGAAACCGGACGTAATTTTTCTGCGAATTCTCATCCAAATGCGGCATTTTTTTTCACGCGCCATAATTCAGGGCCGCCCCCTTACGGGAGCGGCCCTGTGGTTGCTGATAAAGCAATGCATCCATTCCAAACGTGCATTGCTCCGGAAAACTTAGAGAAAATTAACGTTGAGAATTGATATTCTCAACGTTGACACTGCCTTCAGCCTGCGGTGGAAACACGGTCTCACCTTGGCTTCAGGCGCGGGCGTCTGCTTTCGCAGCAGCCGGAGCAAAGTAACTTTTCAAAGTTACTTTGCTCTAGGGCCTGTTAACGCTATGCCTTTTTGCCCTCCTGCCGCGTCAGATTTCACCTGCTTTTTCGGTCGAGTACCAGAAGAGTACACTCCCTCAAAGCAGGTTTATCTTCCTTGCAGGCGAACAAAAATTCTATAGTGTTAACAGACCCTAATCCAGGCCCATGGCCTTGCTGATTTTCTTGGCGGCTTTTTTGACTTTTTCCAAAGGAGTCTGTTCCCCGGCCTGTTCAAATTCGCGCAGCAGTTCTTCCTGTCTGGCGGAAAGGCGGGTGGGGGTGAGCACTTTGACTTCCACCAGCAGGTCGCCGCGCTCTCTGCGGCCGGGGTAGGGCAGGCCTTCGCCCGCCAGGCGCAACAGTGTGCCGCTCTGCACGCCCTTGGGAACTTCCAGGGGCAGGGGGCCGTCGATGCCCGGCACTTCCACCTTGTGGCCCAGGGCGGCCTGCACGAAGCTGATCTCCTGGCTGTAGATCAGGTTCTGGCCCTGGCGCTGCCAGCGTTTGTCCTGCTCCACGGTGAGCACCACGTAGAGGTCGCCGGGAGGGCCGCCGTGCACGCCCGCCTCGCCCTCGCCGCGCACCCGCAGGCGGGTGCCGGTATCCACCCCGGCGGGCACGCGCACCACCAGCTCGCGCGTGTCCGTGACAATGCCTTCACCCCTGCACTTGGCACAGGGCTTGGTGATCATCTGTCCCGTGCCCTGGCAGATCGGGCAGGGCATGGCAATCTGGAAAAAGCCCTGGGAGCGGCGCACCTGGCCCGTGCCGTTGCACTGGCGGCAGCTTTCCACCTTGCTGCCGGGCGCGGCGCCGCTGCCCTTGCAGTCCGGGCAGGTGACGTGTTTGGGCAGGGACAAGGTGATTTCATCGCCCTTGGCCGCCTGGGCGAAACTGACGGTCAGGTTGTAACGCAGATCCGCTCCGGCCATGGCGCGCGGACCGCGCGAAGCCGAGGAAAAGCCGAAGAGATCTCCGAAAATGTCGCTGAAATGGGCGAAAATGTCCTCGGCGCTGCCGAAGCCCCCCACGCCGCCGTTGCCCTGCACGCCCGCGTGCCCGAAACGGTCGTAGCGGGCGCGTTTGTCCGGGTCGCGCAGTATGTCGTAAGCCTCGGCGGCCTCCTTGAATCGCTGCTCAGCCTCGTCGTCGCCGGGGTTGTGGTCAGGATGGTATTTCATGGCCATTTTCCGGTAGGCACGTTTGATTTCGTCCTCTCCGGCGGTACGGCTGACGCTCAAAACTTCGTAGTAGTCACGCTGCATCATAATTTTCAGGTGCTTTTGCGTTTAGGGCAATTCACGTTTGAAATGAGTGAATTGTTCTGGTGGCCGCGTAAGCGGACATCCGTGCCCAAGTGCGAGAAAGGACCACGTGTCAGGTTGCTGTCGCCATCCCCGGCACACGGGCGGCGTAGAGTTTGAAATGTCACACATTTCAAACGCAAAATGCTGTAGTTCCGGTATGGCGCGCGCCCATGCTGACGTCTGTCCCCCGGCTCGCCGCGCGGACCGGGGGACAGAGGGGGCACGCGGATCAGACTCCGCTAGCCCTCGGTATTGGGCACGCCCTGTCCGTCGGACAGGGGGTTGTACAGACTTTTGTCGTCCGGCATGACCTTGCCGGCGGCAATTTCACGCAGGGCGGTAACCACTTCCTTGTTGCGCGTTTCCAGCAGGGGTTCATACCCTTCGCGGTACTGGTGTACGCGTTTGATGGCCATCTGCACCAGCAAGAAACGGTTGTCCACGCGTTCCTGACAATCTTCCACAGTAATACGGGCCATGCTGCCTCCGTGTCCGGCCGACCTTGACGCGCCGACCGCTGTTCCGGGAAATCCGGTTGAAAAATAATACCGCCCGGCCTGTTGTAAAGAGGGCGGGCGAACGAATGCGCCTGAGTACTAGGGCTTTGCCTGCTGAAATAAGATATGATAGGGGGGGGATTGCGATCTGTCAAGGACCAACCGCCGCCGGACAGTCCGGCGTTTTTCGGAGGAGCCATGCGTTTTGTCTGTCTGTTCGCAGCCATGGAAAAGTCGTCCGTGCCCTCGGGCCAGAGGGAGGATCGCCCGTGAGCCGCGAGAAACGCTCCTTCGCCCAGGAGGTCTGCGTCAAAAGCGCGGGCAAGGCCATGCAGAAAACCGGCATGCTTTGGCCCGGCTGCCGGGTGGGAGTGGCCGTATCCGGCGGCGTGGACAGCTTTGTGCTGCTCAAGACCCTGAAAATCCGCCAGGGTATTGTGCCCTTCCGCTTCGAGCTCATGGCCGTGCACCTCAATCCCGGTTTTGACCCGCACAGTCATGCCGCCCTGCTGCCCTGGCTGGCCCGCGAGGGCATTCCCGCCCATCTGGAGGTGACGGATTATGGGCCGCAGGCCCATTCGGAGCAGAATCTGCGCCGCTCGGCCTGCTTCCGTTGCGCCTGGCTGCGGCGCAAACGCCTGTTCGAACTCTGCGCGCGCTACGGCCTGACCCATCTGGCCCTGGGCCACAACGCCGAGGATCTGGTGGAGACGTTTTTTCTGAATCTCTGCCGCAACGGCCGGGTGGACGGCATGAGCATGTGCGAGCCCTTTTTCAACGGCGGGCTGCGCCTGATCCGGCCGCTTCTGCTGGTGGAAAAGAAGTACATCCTCAAGGCCGCCAGGCAGTGGGAACTGCCGGTCTGGGCCAATGCCTGCCCCTCCGCAGGGCACACGGCGCGCAGCGCCATGGCCGAAACCTTGTCCGGCCTTTACGGCCTGACCAAGGATGCCCGCCGCAGTATATTTAACGGCCTGATCCGCTGGCAGCTGGATAAAAACAGCCTGCCCGAGGAGCCGGACGGCGGAGCGGAGGACGTGGCGCGCTGAGCGGGGACGTCATACGGCGAACATCAGGGGGAAGTCGTCATGCCCGGGTCACGAGACATGGAGATGGCGGCTGCGGCATGTTTCCCGCAACACGCCGGGCGGATTATTGACCTGGCGGGCAATGCCCTCACCGTAAAGGAGAGGGGCGCCGAAAGCGTGCGGATTATCGCGGAAGAGGAGCTGGCGGACGTGCTGGACCGTTATATTCAGATGGGCGACATGCCGCGGAAACCGGCGTGAAGCCCGGATTTAGTCGGAGTACAGGTATTTCACCAGCGTTTTGTTGAAGAAGTTGAACACCCCGTCGGCCATTTTGGTGATGGCCCCGTTGCGCTGCTCCAGATAGTAGACCGCCGGATCGTCAGGCAGCATGAGCAGGCGGTCGCCGGGGTTATAGAGATAAAATTCGCCGATGATCAGGGCGTCCGAGCCGGGCATGACAATGGGCCCGAACTCGGCGGCCTTCACGGACAGGCCCGCCATGGAAACGGCGGCGCAGCGCGTGAGCAGTTCCCTGAGTTCCATGGAAAAACCGAATTCCAGCTTTTTCTCCAAAGCCGCCACCGCCTCCGGGCTGAGACCCGGCGCGGCCTTCAGGTCTTCAAATTCGCCCACGGCCGCGTAGAATTCGGGCAACAGAGCCTGCAGGGCCCGCTTCGCCGGGTCTTCGGGGGCGTTGGAAGCGCCGGGAGCGGCGGCAACGGAAGAAGCGGGGGACGTGGGGATATTCTCCGGCATGGGCGTTTTCTCCTTGCTGCGGGTGCGCTGCAACGCAAGCCGCGAAAAGAACCATACACGTCTGCCGCCGCATTGTCAGCAATGGGAGAGATGCCCGGCGGGGCGGATATCACTTGAATCGAGGAGTCAGCCGCATGGGCAAAGGATTTGCCGTCCTCCGCGCGTGGCAGGCCCGGAAAATCATTTGCCGCCCGCGCATTGACAGGGGCCGGAGCGCACCCTAAACTATCCGCTCCATGCTGCTCGGCAAATACCACATCGTCATTTTCAAGGAAGGGCGCAGCGGCAGCCGCAATCTGCGGATGCGCGGCTGGTTCGGCTTCACGGCCGGTCTGCTGATCCTGGCCTTGATCGCCTGCAACGTCTGGCTCTGGCGGGCCTGGCTTCAGGCGCGTCATCTGGATGAGAATCTGAACAACGCCCAGCGGGTCATTGAGGAGCAGCGCCGCCAGATCGTCAATCTGGCCGGGCGGATCACCGGCGTCAGCCAGGATTTGCAGCGCGTGCAGCGCTTTGATTCCAAGCTGCGGATGATGATGAACATGGAAAAGGACCCGGCCGAAGTGGGCGGCGCGCCCGGTGACTTTTCGCGCGCCTATCTGCCCTTGCACCGGCAGGAACTGGCCGCGCGCAAGATGCAGGATTTTCTTTCCCGCCTTTCCGAATCCGTACGCCTGGAAGAAGTGCGCCAGCAGGATCTTTTGCGCGCCCTGCGCGAAAACCGCGACGCCCTGGCCTCCATGCCGTCCATCTGGCCGGTGGTGGGCTTTATCTCATCCAGTTTCGGCGGACGTTCCTCGCCCTTCGGCGGCGGAGGCCAGTTCCACAAGGGCCTGGACATCAGCAACCGCATGGGCACGCCTGTTCTGGCCCCGGCCCAGGGCGCGGTGATTCTGGCCGCTCGCGACGGCGCCTACGGCAACAGTGTGGAAATCAACCACGGCGGCGGCATTGTCACCAAGTACGGGCACATGCAGCGCTGGGCCGTGCAGCCCGGCCAATGGGTCAAACGCGGCGAGATCATCGGCTATATCGGCATGAGCGGGCGCACTACCGGCCCGCACCTGCATTACGAGGTGCGGCTCAACGGCGTGCCCGTGAATCCCATGCGCTATATTCTGGAGTAGCCCCCGCCTCCGCTTTCGTGTCTCCTTATATTTATGTATAGCTTTGGCTATTGCGGAACAGGGCGGCCCTGGCGTATAGTAAACGGTACGCTGTCGGCACGGTCCGCGCGTATCCGCGTCCTACAGCATTTTGCGTTTGAAATGTGCACATTTCAAACTCTATGCCGCCCGCGTGCTGCGGAAAACGCGGTTTTTCCTTGCACTCGGGCGCAGGTGTCAGTTTACGCGGCCACCAGAGCAATTCACTCTTCAAAGTTGAATTGCCCTTGGGCGTGTATTTTATTCAACTTTGCGGAGGATCAGGATGGCCAAGATCGGTGATATTTCGCTCATCCTCAAGTTGCTGGCCGGGCTTGTGCTCGGCGCGCTGCTGGGCTTTGTGGCCAATGAGGCCGTCATGGACGTGGTGGTGTCGCTGCGGCATATTTTCGGCCAGATCATTTTCTTCCTGGTGCCGCTGGTCATTGTGGGCTTCATTACCCCGGCCATCGTGCGCCTGGGGCAGAACGCCAGCAAGATCCTGGTGGCGGCCGTCTGTCTGGCCTATGCCTCCTCACTGGGCGCGGCCCTGTTTTCCATGACCTCGGGCTATCTGGTCATTCCCCATCTGTCCATCGCCACGGAAACGGAGACCCTGCGAAAGCTGCCGGAAATGGTCTTCCGCCTGGACATTCCGCCGCTGTTCAGCGTCATGAGCGCCCTGGTCACGGCCCTGTTTTTCGGCGTGGCCATCGCCTGGACCAAGTCGGAAACCCTGGGCAAGGTCTTTGCCGAACTGGAACGGATCATGACCTGGCTGGTGACGCGGGTGCTGATCCCCATTCTGCCTTTTTTCGTGGGCCTTTCCTTCATGGGCCTGGCCTATGAAGGCTCGCTGACCAAGCATCTGCCCATTTTCGTGACCATGGTGGTTCTGGTGATCTTCGGCCACTTTATCTGGCTGACCGTCTTGTACGGCATCGCCGGGCTTCTGTCGGGCCGCAATCCCTCCCAGGTCTTCCGCTATTATACGCCCGCCTATCTTACCGCCGTGGGCACCATGTCCAGCGCCGCCACCCTGCCCGTGGCCCTGGAGTGCGCGCGCCGTTCGCCGGTGCTCAGCCGGACCATGGTGGAATTCATGGTGCCGCTGGGCGCCACCGTGCACCTCTGCGGCTCGGTGCTCACGGAGACTTTTTTCTGTATGACCATCAGTCTGATCCTTTACGGCACGTTGCCCTCGGTGGGCACCATGCTGCTGTTCTGCGTGCTCCTGGGGATTTTCGCCGTGGGCGCGCCCGGCGTGCCCGGCGGCACAGTGGTGGCCTCGCTGGGCATCGTGACCGGCGTGCTGGGCTTTGACCAGACCGGCGTAGCCCTGCTCATCGCCATTTTCGCCCTGCAGGACAGCTTCGGCACGGCCTGCAACGTCACCGGCGACGGCGCTCTGACCCTTATGCTGGACGGCATCTTCAACCGTCACGGCGAATTGGGGCCCTTGCAGCACTCGGAGCCTGGTGTTTGATCGTAAAAATTAGGCACTGGGGAGAACGCATGAGCCCGTCCAAACAAGCCTTTCTTGATCTGATCCACCAGGAGGTGGTGCCCGCCCTGGGGTGTACCGAGCCTATCGCCGTGGCCCTCACGGCGGCCAGGGCCGCTGAAGCTCTGGGAGCCGTGCCGGAGCGCCTCTGCGTGGAGGTCAGCGCCAATCTGCTCAAGAACGGCATGGGCGTCATGGTGCCCGGCACCGGCGAGATGGGCCTGAACATCGCGGCGGCGGCGGGCGCGCTGGGCGGCAAGAGCGCCCTGGGGCTGGAATGCCTGCGGGATCTGACGCCTGTCCAGGTGGAGGCGGCCGGGGCCATGCTCAAGGCCGGTCAGGTGGAACTGAAGCTGCCGGACAATGATCTGCTGCTGTACTGCACGGTGACCGCCGCGGCTGCGGGGCATACGGCCAAGGCCGAGTTGCGGGACAGCCACGCCAATATCACCAGGGTCTGGCGCGACGATGAGCTGATTTTCGAGAAAGAAGATGCCGCCGGGGCGGAAAACCGGAGCGCCGCCGGGGAGGACTGGCCTCTGACCCTGGCCGGCATTTACGAGTTCGCCGCCACGGCCCCGCTGCAGGACATTGCCTTCATTCTGGAGGCCGCGCGCATGAACCGCCAAGTGGCCGAGGAAGGCCTGACCCGCCAGTACGGCCTGGCCGTGGGCAAAAGCATGGACGCCCAGGTGCGGCGGCGCATCCTGGCCGACGACATGCCCACTTTCGCGGTCAAACTCACGGCGGCCGCGGCGGACGCGCGCATGGCGGGGGTGATGATGCCGGTCATGAGCAATTCCGGCAGCGGCAATCAGGGCATCACCTGCACCATGCCGGTGGTGGCCTGCGCCATCCGCCAGGAAAAGAGCGACGAGGAGCTGGCCCGCGCCCTGATCATGAGCCACCTCGCGTCCATCCACATCAAGCACCATCTCGGGCGGCTTTCGGCCCATTGCGGGGCCATGGTGGCGGGCACGGCCGCGGCCTGCGGCATTGCCATGCTGCTGGGAGGCGGGCTGAAGGAAATGGAAATGACCGTGCGCAACATGGTAGGCAACATCGCGGGCATGATCTGCGACGGGGCCAAGAGCTCCTGCGCGCTCAAGGTGGCTTCGGCCGTGGGGGCGGGCATCCAGGCCGTGATGCTGGCCATGGAGGGTTCCGCCGTGCCCGGCAACGAAGGCATCGTGGACGAGGACATTGAAATCTGCATCGCCAATCTGGGGCGTCTGGGCTCCACGGGCATGCGCGAGACGGACAAGGTGATTCTGGACATCATGCTGCATAAAAAATAGCGCCCGCCGACGACGGAGCGCGTGTCATTGAAACAGCCGTCCCTTTGACCCTGCGGTCAAGGGGGCGGCTGTTTCTGGTGTTGCGGCGGCGAACGCCTGGGAGTGCTGCGCTTTTTCCGCGTCCGCCGGAGTCGGCGTCTTCCCGGCCTGGGTTCGTTTTACATGCCGAACCAGGTGTACCCGCTGTAAAACAGCATCCGTCCGCAGATCTCCCCGGCCCAGGTCAGGCCGCAAAGGATGCCCGCCCTGACGGCGAGCGGACAGGGGCAGATCCGGGACTCGCCGGAAAGAGCCGCGCGGCAGCCGTTGCGGACCAGCAGCAGGGGGCCGAGGGCCGCTCCGGCCAGCAGAAAAGCCAGGGTCCAGCATTGCAGGACGACATGGTCGGGCATCGGGGAAGCCATCCATTGCAGGGGCAGGACCAGCACGCGCAACCCGAAGGCCAGCACGAGGATCACGGGCTGCCAGCCGGTGGCCAGCCACCGCGCCGCTTCGGGATCGCGTCGCGCGGCAAGCCCGTTGAGGAACAAGAGGGTCGCCGCGCCCGTCAGCAGGCCTGACGCGAGAAAGGTCCAGAACGTGGCCGCTGAATTCCAGAAGGGCACCGTGGGCAGCGTGTACACCCGGCTCATGACATACACCAGCCCCAGGCCGACGAGTGCGGCCAGCCAGCGAATCCAGGCCCGGCGCGTCACCAGCCAGGCAAGCGTCGCCGCACCGAGCAGGCCCACGAACCAGATTTCACGGCTCAGCCAGGACGTGCCTGCATTGGTGATGGTGTAAAAGCTGACCCAGGGGTCGGAAAGGTGCCCGAGCGAAAACAGCGCCCCGGCGCAGAGCAGCGCGAGGGCGACCCCCCCGGCGATGCGCCCCCGGCCGGTTTCAGGATCGGCAAAGAAGGGGAGCAGCAGCACCATGCCCGCCGAAGCCTGCCCCAGAAGGGTGAAAATAACGAGGCTCAAAGACCCTTCCATGGCTACACCTCCTCGGGATTGCTGATCAGGCCGCCCCGCAGGCCTTCCGTGCTCCCCTGCGGTTTCGCATGGCGGTTGGGGGCGCAGATGAAGTGCGGGCGCGTCAGCTCCGCAGCGGGCAGCGGCGCAATGGGAGCCTGCGCGCCGTAACGCTCGACCAGTTGCCCGTAATCGCCGTAATCCAGCGCCCGGCAGGGACAGGCGGCTACGCAGGCCGGTTTTTTCCCCTGTTCCAGATTGTCCCGGCAGAAATCGCATTTGGTCATTTTTTTTCGCTGCGGATCGAACTGCGGCGCGCCGTATGGGCAATTCCATTCACAATAGCGGCAACCGACGCAACTGCTCTCATCTATGGACACGATGCCGTTTTCATCCTTGTGCATGGCCTGTGTGGGACAGCCGTTGGCGCAGACGGGATTTTCGCAGTGATTGCAGGACAGGGACACATAGTAGGCAAAGACGTTCTGCTCGAAAGCGTCGCCCACGGGCAGCCATTCTCCGCCGGAAAACTCCAGCACCCGCCGCCAGAGAACGCCCGGATTCGCATTGTGCTTGTCGATACAGGCGATCATGCAGGCTTTGCAGCCGGTACAGAGCTCGGAGTTGAAATAAAAAGCCGGATTTTTGATCATCGTGTCATCCTTGGCGCGCATGCCTTGACGCTCAGGCTTTTTCGACCTGGACGAGGTTGGTGTGGTGGGGGTTGCCTTTGGCCAGGGCCGTGGGCAACAGCTTGGTCAGCACGTTGACGCAGCCGTTGGTGTCCTGCCCGGAACTGTCGGGCGTGTGCCACGCGCCTTCCGGCAGGGACACGACGCCGGGCATGATGCGCGGCGTGACCTTGGCCTTGACGAACGACACACCGCGCTCGTTGAAGACTTTCACCCTGTCGCCGAGGCGGATGCCCCGCGCTCCGGCGTCGCGCGGATTGATCCACAGCTCCTGCGGGGCGACCTCCTGCAACCACCAGCAGTTCCCATAAGTGGAGTGCGTGCGCTGTTTGTAGTGATGGCCGATGAGCTGCAGCGGCCAGGTTTTGCGTCCCGGCCCCTCGGGTCCTTCAGGGTTGGGGATATATTCCGGCAGGGGCGTGATGGCCTGCTCGGGCAGCAGGGTCCAGGTTTTCGCCAGTTCCGCCAGCCGGGGGGAATAGATTTCTATTTTGCCGGACGGGGAAGGCAGCGGATGCGCCTCCGGGTCCTCGCGAAAATCCTTGTAGGCGATGTGGTTTTCAGGAAAATACTTTTTGACGACGCCCATTTTGAAGGCCTCTTCCAGCGTCGGCGGCAGTTCCGGCACCGCCTTGCGGGATTTTTCGTACAGCGCTTCCAGCCACTGGTACTGTGTGCGTCCTTCCGTGAACTGCGTTTCCACGCCCAGTTCCCTGGCCACGCCCGCGCAGATGTCGTAAATGCTGCGGGCCTCTCCCAAGGGTTCTATGCACTTGTTGTCAAAGATGACATAGGCGATGTTGCTGTCGCCGTCCGACGTCCAGTCGTGTTCCTCCAGGTTCATGCAGCTCGGCAGCAGAAAGTCCGCGTAGCGGGCGGAGGGCGTCAGCGTGGTGTCGATGACCACGATAGTCTCGCATTTTTTGTCGTCGGCCAGAATAGGATGCATCTGGTTGATGCCGCCGTGCTGGTTGGTGAGGCAGTTGCCCGCGTAATTCCAGATGAATTTGATCGGCGCGACGAGACGGTCGCGTCCCCGGACGCCCGCGGTGGTCGCGGTCATCCGGGTGTAGTCGTCAATGGCCTGATACCAGTTGAAGCAGGAGATCTCCGTCTTCACCGGGTTTTCCAGCGTCGGGAACAGGGCCATGGGCAGTTTGTATCCGGCGTTTTCCCGCGCGCCGGTATTGCCGCCCCTGATGCCCACGTTGCCGGTAAGCACGGCGAGCATGCCCACGGCGCGGGAGAGGTTCTCGCCGTTGGTGGTCCGCTGCGGCCCCCAGCCCTGGCAGATGAAGCAGGGTTTGGCCCCGGCGATTTCCCTGGCCAGCTTTTCAATGCGCGCCGGAGGAATGCCGGTAATGCGCGAGGCCCAGGCGGGCGTTTTGGGGGTCTTGTCCGGGCCGTGTCCCAGAATGTACGACGCATAGGAGGAACCGGAGGGCGCGCCCTCGGGCAGGGAGGCTTCATCGTAGCCTATGGTGTATTTGGCGAGAAAGGCCTTGTCCACACGGTCTTCGGTTATCATGACGTAGGCCAGGGCCGCGCTGAGCGCCGCGTCCGTGCCGGGGCGGATGGGAATCCACTCGTCGCCCACGGAAACCACGGTGTCGGAATAGCGCGGGTCAATGACGATGACCCGCGTATTGCGCGTGAAGCGGGCGTGCTGGAGTGTTTTGGCCTTGCAGCCCGACATGCGGGTTTCCGAGGGATTGTTGCCGAAAAAAACGGCCAGTTCGCTGTTTTCCATATCGGAGAGCGAGTTGCCGTCCACCCAGCCTCCTCCGTACAGATAGGGCATGCCCACCGTGATCTGGCAGGTGGAATAGTCGGAATAATGGTTCAGGTAGCCGCCCACAAGATTCATCAGCCGGGCCACCGCCGTTTGCGCGGGGGGCCAGCTTTTGCCCATGGTGCTGCCGAGCGCGCCGGTGCCGTAGTTGAGATAGACGGATTCGTTTCCGTAGGTGTCGATGGCGCCGCGCAGCCGTTTGCCGATTTCGGCGAAGGCTTCGTCCCAACTGATGCGCTCGAACTTGCCTTCCCCGCGTTTGCCGATCCGGCGCAGGGGGTAGGGAATACGTTCCTTGGCATACACGCGCTGGCGCATGGAACGCCCGCGCGGGCAGGCGCGGAGCTGTTGCAGACCGTATTGGTCGTCGCCGGTATTGTCCGTTTCTATCTGGGTGATGACGCCGTCGCGCACATGCACGCGCAAGGCGCAACGGCTCCCGCAATTCACATTGCAGGAGTTCCAGAGGATTTTCCCCTCTCCCGTGCCCGTTGGGGCGGAAGGTTCGGCCAGGGCCTCACCCGCGTTGAAAATTTGTATGGAAAACGGGAAGAACGCCGATGCAAGCACAGCGGTTCCTCCCTTGATGACATCGCGCCGCTTCAAGACATCTTTTTTTTCTGATGACTTGCTGTCTGGCATGGTACCTCCGCAAAATTCGGTACAGTTTAGAGGGGGCCTCGCCAAAGGACGAGGCGGGTCCTCCTCTTTGATACAAGCATTACCGTCCATGCGAGGGGGCGTCCAGGCTTTTGTGGGGGAGATGGTCGCCTTATGGTTCCGGCTTCCGCAGCGGCGCGAACCCCGCTTCATGGAATTTGCCGTCACACGGAACAGAGCCCCGCGCGGGAGTTTCGCGCGGGGCTCTGTTCCGTGACCGTGTTCAGAGTAATTTTTACAGCGCGGGCCGCCCGATGCCCGGCAGGGCCCGCTCCAGGGCATGCCCGATGCCCAGAAGGCGGGCTTCGCCGAAGGCCGGGCCGATGAGTTGCAGGCCCACGGGCATCTTGCTTTCCGCGCCCAGGCCCACGGGCAGGGACAGGCCGGGCAGGCCCGCCAGATTCAGGGACAGGGTGTAAGCGTCCATGAGGTAGGCTTGCAGCGGATCGGCGGCATGGCTGCCCAGATCCCAAGCCGTCACCGGCGAGACCGGAGCGCAGAGGACGTCGCACTGTTCCAGGGCGGCCAGGTATTCGTCGCGTATCAGGCGGCGCACCTGAGCGGCCTTGCGGTAATAGGCGTCGTAATAGCCGGAGGAGAGCACATAGGCTCCGAGCATGATCCGGCGTTTGACCTCCTGGCCGAAGCCCTCGGAACGGGATTTGACGTAGAGCTCTTCCAGATTTTTCACGTCCGGGGCGCGGCGGCCGTAGCGCACGCCGTCAAAGCGGGCCAGATTGGAGCTGGCCTCGGCCATGGCGATGATATAGTAGGTGGCGATGGCCGCATCGGTATGCGGCAGGCTCACTTCCACCGGTTCCGCGCCCAGCTCCCGCGCGCGCGCAATGGCCGTTTCGCAGGCCGCGCGCACTTCCGGGGCCAGCCCGTCGCCGAAGAATTCTTTGGGCAGGCCCAGACGCACGCCCTTGAGGTCCGCGCCGTTCCGGGGCAGGGCCGCCGCGTAGTCTTCCACAGGCCGGGGATCGCAGGTGCCGTCGCGCGGGTCGTGTCCGGCGATGACCGAAAGCACGCGAGCGCAGTCTTCCACCGAGCGGGTCAGGGGACCGATCTGGTCCAGGGACGAACCGTAGGCGATGAGCCCGTAGCGGGACACCCTGCCGTAGGTGGGCTTGAGCCCCACGCAGCCGCAGAACGAGGCGGGTTGGCGGATGGAGCCGCCCGTATCCGTGCCCAGCGAGGCGAAGCACTGCCCGGCCGCCACCGAGGCCGCCGAACCGCCGGAGGAGCCGCCCGGCACCTTGGCCGTGTTCCAGGGGTTGCGGGTTTTCTGGTAGGCGGAATTTTCCGTGCCCGAACCCATGGCGAATTCGTCCAGGTTGGCCTTGCCCAGCAGCACGGCTCCGGCCCGGCGCAGCTTTTCCACGGCAAAGGCGTCGTAGATGGGTACAAAACCTTCCAGAATATGCGAACCCGCAGTGGTGGGCAGCCCTTTGGTGGACAGGGCGTCCTTGACGGTCACGGGCACGCCCCAGAGCGTCTGGGCCGGGTCCGGCCCGGCCGCGTCCAGCTCACGGGCGCGCGCCAGCGCGCCTTCCGCGTCCACGCGCAGCATGGCGGCAATCCGGGGTTCCGTGGCCTCCATGCGCGTCAGGCAGGCCCGCGCGGCTTCCACGGCGCTGATTTCCTTTTTCTGCAAAGCCCCGGCAACGGCCGTGAGCGAAAGCGAACAGATCTCGGTCATGTAACTGTCCTTATACGATTCGTGGGACGATGAAGTATTCCCCGTCCGCTTCCGGCGCGTTGGCCAGCACTTCCTCGCGCGAGCGCCGGTTGACGGCCCGGTCCTCGCGGCCCTCGGCCGCGTGCTGCACCGGGCTGTACAAGGGGTCCACATTCTCGGTGTTCACCTGTGCGAGCACATCCATGTAGCCCAGAATGTCCCCGAACTGGCGGGCGAAGAGTTTCTGTTCCTCGTCGCTGACGCGCAGCCGGGAAAGCGCGGCCATGTGCGCCACTTCCTCCCGGCTGATGTTGTTAGGTTCTGCCATGATCAATCCTTATTCCGTGTTCGGTCTCAGCGCCGCGTGGGCAGGCGCAGTTTGTACGAAGGTTGCGGGGTGCTGCTCAGGGGCAGCGCCGACGGCGTCGCGCCGGGCTGGACCGTTCCGCTCTGGTCCGGCGTCTGCTCGGCGGCGGGCGGCAGGCCGGGCACCAGGGGGTTGCCCTCGGCGTCCACGGCGGGCAGGCCCTGCATGCGCAGCGCGGCACGTTGCAGCACGGCGGCGCGGGTTTGCTGGAACTGCCCCAAGTCCAGCGGCGTCATGCCCGAGGGCGAGGCCTGGAAGATGAAGAGCTGCTGGTGGGCCACGCCCGCGCTGTCCCAGGTGATGGGGGCCATGGCCCGGATCATCTGCGCGGCGCGCCCGGCCCTGGCAGTGATTTCCGGCGCGCTCAGGCGTGAATTCAGCCCCAGGTTGACGGCGAAACGGGTGAAATCATAGCCCAGGGCCACCCAGAAGTCGTTGCCCGGCGCCTGCAGGGCGCGCGGGGCACGCGCGGCGTTCCACGCGCCGGGAAACACGGCCAACGCGTATTTTTCCGCATTGGGCACTATCTTGCCGGACAGGCTCTGCTCCCAGAGGGTTGTGCCCAGCAGCACCAGGCGGTCTTCTCCGTTATAGAGCAGGCTGGTTGTCAGCATGTCCATGCTTTTCCAGGAATCGGGCAGGAAGAGGGCCTCAAAGGCGGTCTGGGGCACGGGCGTGCTGCTGCCCTCGGCCTGGGTGGCGTTGATCAGCGGGGCCACGGCGGTACTCCAGGAACTGACGTCCGCCGGATCATAGGAGGCCTTGTGCAGCACCATGTTCTGGCCGGCGAGGCTCTGCTCCAGCATGCCGGTCATGCGCGCGCCGTAGGCGTCCGTGGGATAGAAGGCCCCGTAAGTGCGGATGTTCAGATCGTTTGTGGCAAAGCTGATCAGGGCGTCGATCTGGTCCTGCGGGCTGGGAAAAAAGCGCCAGGCCCGCGCGCCCTCGTCGCCCTGCTCCAGACTGGGCAGGAAGGTGAAAAAGGCCCGTTGGTCCACGGCTCCGGCGGAACGGGCCTGAGCATAGTTGCGGGCCTGCAGCGGTCCGCCCACCACGGCGCATTCCGGGGGCAGGGCCGACAGCCTGCTCAGCCAGTCCGGGGCTTCGGTATTCACGGTTTCCAGACGTATCTTGATGCCGTCGGCGGCCAGTTCCTGACGGGCCAGACCCGCGCCTCGGCTGATCTTGCCGCCGATGGGCGCGTACGGGCCCGAGGCGGGCAGGGCCAGGACCACACAGGGGCCCTGGGCCGCGGCGGGCGTGGCGGGCCTGATCTGCGCGGCATCGCGTTTGCCGAAGGGCATCTGGCAGGCTGCCAGCATGAGCAGCGCGGGCAGGACAAGGGACAGCCGCAGGAAAGCCTGGCGGGGGAAGAAAATTGGTCGGACGGACATACGCGCTACCTGCCTGTCCGGTATGAAGGCTGCTTGTGCGGGTCGCCGGGGCCTGAATCAGGGCGCGAATCGGGACGCGGCGCATTGGGGGCCTGTCCCGGAGTATGCGGCGGCCGGGGCTGATCCGGGCGGTGCTGCGGCGCCTGATGAACCTGAGGACGCTGCGGCGCGGGCCTATGGGCGGCCGGAGGATGCCCGTCCGGCGGGGGCGGGGGCCCCTGGCGGCAGGCGGCCAAGCTGAAAAAGGCCGCGATCAACAGGGCAGGGGTACAGAAACGCAAAAAATGACGCAGGCTACGCATGGCGGCTCCTCCGGAAATAAAAAAGGCCTGACCTTTTACGGTCAGACCTTTTTAGTACAGCGGAAGCCTACTGGCAAGCCGGGCAACCCGGCCTGAGCTTATTTCTTAACTTCGGTGTAATCGGCGTCCACCACGTCGTCGTTGCCGCCGGCGGAGGAAGCGCCCGCTCCGGCGTCAGGGCCGGGCTGGCCGCCCGCGGCCCCGGCATTCTGCTGGGCCTGCTGCTGGTAGAGCTGCTCGGCCAGCTTGTGCGAAGCCTTGGCCAGTTCCTCGGTGGCATTCTTGATGGCCGTGGCGTCCTCGCCTTCCATGAGCTTGCGCAGAGAGGCGATTTTGCCTTCGATGTCGCTCTTCACGGCGGCGTCAGCCTTGTCGCCCAGGTCGGCCAGGGATTTTTCCGTGCCGTAGATCAGGCTGTCGGCATGGTTGCGGGCCTCAATGAGCTCCTGCTTCTTTTTGTCGTCGCTGGCGTGAGCTTCGGCCTCGCGCACCAGGCGCTGGATGTCCTGCTCGGACAGGCCGGAGGAAGCCGTGATCTTGATGGACTGTTCCTTGCCGGTGCCCATGTCCTTGGCCGAGACGTTGACGATGCCGTTGGCGTCGATGTCGAAGGAGACCTCGATCTGCGGCACGCCGCGCGGCGCCGGCGGAATGCCGGTGAGGTCGAAGCGGGCCAGGGTCATGTTGTCATTGGCCATGGGCCGTTCGCCCTGGAGCACATGGATAGACACCGAGGGCTGGTTGTCCGCCGCCGTGGTGAAAATCTGGCTCTTGCGCGTGGGGATGGTGGTATTGCGCTCAATAAGCTTGGTGAACACGCCGCCCATGGTTTCAATGCCCAGGGAGAGCGGCGTCACGTCGAGCAGCAGCACGTCCTTCACGTCGCCGGTGAGGATACCGCCCTGGATGGCGGCGCCCATGGCCACGACTTCGTCGGGGTTCACCGAGCGGTTGGGCTCCTTGCCGAAGAATTTGCCCACCACCTGCTGGATCAGAGGCATACGGGTCATGCCGCCGACCAGGATGACTTCGTCGATCTGGTTGGGGTCAAGGCCGGCGTCGGTCAGAGCCTTGTTGCAGGGCTCAATGGTACGATCCGCAAGATCGCTGACCAGGGATTCCAGCTTGGCCCGGCTGAGCTTGATCAGAAGATGCTTGGGGCCGTTCTGGTCGGCGGTGATGAAGGGCAGGTTGATCTCGGTCTCCATAGCCGTGGACAAGTCTTTCTTGGCCTTTTCCGCGGCTTCCTTCAGGCGCTGGAGGGCCATGCTGTCCTTGGACAGATCAATGCCGTTTTCCTTTTTGAATTCTTCCACCAACCAGTTGATGATGCGCTGGTCGAAGTCTTCGCCGCCCAGGAAGGTGTCGCCGTTGGTGGCGCGCACTTCCACGACGTTGTCGCCCACTTCCAGAATGGAAATATCGAAGGTGCCGCCGCCCAGGTCGAAGACGGCGATCTTTTCATTGGCTTTTTTGTCCGAACCGTAGGCCAGGGAGGCGGCCGTGGGCTCGTTGATGATGCGCTTGACTTCCAGGCCGGCGATGCGGCCGGCGTCCTTGGTGGCCTGGCGCTGGGCGTCGTTGAAGTAGGCGGGCACGGTGATGACCGCTTCGGTGACCGGCTCGCCCAGATAGGCTTCGGCGTCGGCCTTGAGTTTGGCCAGGATCATGGCCGAAATCTCGGGCGCGCTGTAGATGCGGCCGTCCACTTCCACCCCGGCGTCGTCATTGGGGGCCTTGGTGATGAGATAGGGGGAATGCTCTTTCCAGCGGTCGACTTCAGGGCTGTCGAATTTGCGGCCCATCAGGCGTTTGATGGCGAAAATGGTGCGTTTGGGGTTGGTCACGGCCTGGCGCTTGGCGATTTCGCCCACCAGCCGTTCCTTGTCGGTAAAAGCGACCACCGAAGGGGTGGTGCGGCCGCCTTCGGGATTGGTGATGCATTTGGGGTCCTTGCCCTCCATGACGTAAACGCAGGAGTTTGTGGTACCCAGGTCAATACCGATGATTTTGGACATATGTGTATCCTCCTCAGGGAAATATAAGTCTTGTCGAAATCATGTTTCCCGCGTCGCGGACGGCGTCGGCGCTCTCTTCCGTCAGGCTGCCGACGCGGGCGAATCCGTCTGTTCCGGGGCTGCCGGCGGACGTTGAAAAATACAAAGTTTCAGGCGGCCGTGCCGCGCGGAAAAGAATGTAAGTCCTTCTTCGGCCGCGTCCAGTGCCGGACGGAAAATTTTTACAAAAAAACCTGTTTTCCGTGGGGATTCCGTTGACTCGCTTTTCCATGCAATGCTAGTGATTTTTTTAACAATAGGGATTGGATTCCTACAAAGGAGGAGAGCATAATGGACTGCAACAGAAGGCATCTGCTTTGTGGACTTGGAGGGCTGGCCGTGGGGGGCGCCGTGGCGGGGCTGGTCGCTCCGGCTCTGGCCGCGCCGCAGGCCGCGCCCGCTCCCGGTGAGCGTTTCGCCCAGGTAGGCGGCGAGTTCGGCTGGCAGCCGCACAAACTCAATGCGGACGAATGCGCGCCCGTGGCCTATGAAGGCTACTGGCACAAGGGCTATGCCTGCGGTTACGGCGCGTTTTACGGCATCATCGGGATGATGGGCGAGAAATTCGGAGCGCCGTACAACCAGTTTCCTTTTACCATGCTGGAAGCCAACAAGGGCGGCATTTCCGACTGGGGGACCATCTGCGGCGCGCTCTACGGAGCGGCGGCGGCCTTTGCCCTGTTCTGGGGCCGCAAGGAGCGCACCCCCATGGTCAACGAGCTGTTCCGCTGGTATGAAACCACGGCCCTGCCCATCTACAATCCGGGCGACGCGGCCACGGGCTTCAAGGGAGCCCTGCCCGCCGGCGTTTCGGATTCCGTGCTCTGCCACATTTCGGTATCCAAATGGTGTTACGAAAACAAGATTGAGGCCAGCAGCAAGCAACGCAGCGAACGCTGCGGCCGCCTCACCGCCGACGTCTGCCGCAAGGCCATTGAAATCATGAACGCCAAGATCGAGCAGGGCAAGAATTACAAGGGCACCTTCCCGATCCGGAAGGCCGTGGCCGGTTGCGGCGAATGCCACATGACCAAGGGCAACGAGGCCAACTGGAGCAAGGGCGTCATGGACTGTACTCCTTGCCACAGCGGCGGCAAGGCTGTGGCGGACAAGTTCAAGGACCACCCGTAGGAGAGGGATGCGGACCTCCGCGAGCGTCGGCACTGCCGACGCGACCCGAAAAGCGCAAGAGGCCGGAGCATTGCTCCGGCCTCTTGCGTTGCGCATTTTAATGATGTTGCGACAACCGTCGCGGGTCAGACAGCCGGAGCGGGGGATGCCTTGAGCTCGCGCGGCCCGTCTTCACTCTGCAGGGCGGCGGTTGTTTCGGTCTCCTCCACGCGGATTTCATTCAACAGTTCTTTGAGGACATGGGCCTGGTCCGTCATTTCCCGTACTTCCAGGGCGGCCTTTTTCATGGCTTCGGCCATGGTGGCGCTCAGGACGTTCACGTCGGAAATATGCCGGTTGATTTCCTCGGCGGCGGCGGACTGCTCCGTGGCGGCGGTGGCGATAGCCGCCGCGCGGCTGCTGGAATCCTCGGCCAAGGCGGAGATCTCTTCCAGCGAGCGGCCTGAATCCTGGGCCATGCCGGTCACTTCCTCAATGGCGGCCACGGCGTCTTCCACCGTGGTGGCGCTTTTGTCCGTACCCTGCTGGATGGCCTCTATGGCGGATTCTACCTCGCGGGTGGCGTTCATGGTTTTTTCAGCCAGTTTGCGCACCTCGTCGGCCACCACGGCGAAGCCGCGCCCGGCCTCGCCCGCGCGGGCGGCCTCAATGGCGGCGTTGAGGGCCAGAAGGTTGGTCTGGTCCGCGATGTCCGAGATCACGCCCATGATCCTGGTGATGTCCTGGGCGTGCTCATTGAGCTGGGTCATGTCGTCCTTGAGTTCCAGCGAAACCTGATGCACGGACTCTATGCGTCGCAAGGAGCGTTCCACCACCTGCGCGCCGGCGGTGGCCTTGTCCTTGGTGTCGGCTGAAGCGGCGGAAGCGGCTGAGGCGTTTCTGGCCACTTCCTGCACGGTGGCGTTCATTTCGTTCATGGCTGTGGCGGCCTCGGAAAGACGCTGGGCCGCTTCGCCCGCGCCCCGGTCGGACTGTTCGATCTGGGCGGAAAGCTGCGTGGACGCCGAAGAAACCACACTGCCCACTTCCTCCAGCCTGCCCGCGACGTTCAGCAGGGCTTCAGCCTTGGCTTTGGCCTCCTGCCCGGCCGCTTCAGCCTTTTTCATGGCTTCCTCGGCCTTGACCGTGGCTTCCTGGGCGTTTTTGGATTCAAGCTCGGCCTTCTTGATGTTCCTTTCCAGAGCGCCCACCATCTTCACAATGGCCCCGTATACGCCCTGCTTCTTGCCGCCGTCGTCCACATTGTAGTCGCCGCCCACCACGCGGTGGGCAATGACGCTCAGTTGGCCGGGGTCTTTGCCCAGTTGCGCGTTCACGTTACGGGTGAGGAAGACGGTGATGAAGATGCCGCAGAGCAATGCCGCCCCGCAGAAGCCGAGGATGACGAAATTGGCGTCGCGATTGCTTTCCTGCACCTGAGAAACGCCGAAGGTGGACAGCTCCGTCGCGCTTTGGTCAACGTTGCGGAACAGCACGGCCAGGGAGCGCAAGTCCACTCCCATCTGGTGCGTGAACTCTATAGAGGCCTGCGCGCTGGGAAGGTATTTGTCCATCTCCCTTATGATGGCCGCCATCGCTGCCTTATTGCTGGGCGTCCGAAACCGGTTCGCCTGTTCGGCCATGGCATCCCGCATGTTTTTCAGGGCGGTCGAAACGGAGTTAAGCTCCTCTTGCGTGGACCTGAGGGAGAGGCTGCGAAGCTCGGTCCGCAATCGGTTGAATTCGATGCGCAGTTCCAACACCTTTGTCTGGTTGTCGATGCTGGTCGCGTCAACGCCCTGAGTGAGCATTACCTCGCGAATCATGGCCTCCATGGCATCAAAGGCCTTTGTCAGACCCACGCGGGCTTCATCGGCTTGAGCCAGCAGACGTATGCTTTTTTTCTGGTCGTCAATACATTTCTGTAAAACCGGCAGAATGGCCTCCAATTGCTTGATGCAACCCGACATTTTCTGCCTGTTTTCGGGGCTCGCAACCATGGGGAGACACAATTCGAACTGCTTTTTGGCTTCCGCCAGTTGTTCCCGGGCACGCTGGGCAAAGCTGTCGCTCCCATAAACGATATAACGCAGATAGGCGGCCTGTGTGTTCAGGAGGGCTGTTTTACTGTTCTCGATATGCGCTGCCTGGCCGGAAAACCGGCTCATCTCATCCGTCAGGTAATAAGAGGCTCCTCCCAGCGCCAGAGTCATAAAAAGAACTAATGAAAAGCCAAGAATCAATTTTGTCTGCAATTTCATAATTCACCTAACAACCTTTGACAGTAGTTTCTGACATTCTTCTCCATGATGCCATTTGTTTCACATGAAATTGAGGAGGAATTCCAGAAAAGATTGTGGCCTTGACCTGAAGCCTCCCGGTGCCGTTTGAAACAGGCACATGCCATATTCACAAGTTGTGCTTCATTTTTTTCTCATCAGAAATTTATAAAAACAGTTGCCCTCTTTTTATAATGATATGTGTATTGGGTTATAAAAAGCATAATTCAGAATGTAAGATATGAAGAATAATGTCTTTATAAAATAAAATATAGGCTTATTAAATTTTCATTATTAGGAAATATTATTGCAATACATCCTTCTGTAAGTTTTTGTATGCTTACTGCTGTCATCCACTGGAATAAAAGTGACAGGTTAACGCCAATTACCGCCCATATCGGCATGAACTCAATTTGCTTTAGGTTTTTAAATGTCTTTTTCCCTCCCGCCGCTCATGCGAAAACATACTTTCCACCTGTCTTTCGGAAGAATGGCTGCCTCTCTCCACCCGAAGTCTCCGGCCATCGTACTTACGATCTGCGGAGGATTCGGTTTATATGCATCCCACAGGCAGGCATGTTTCCGGGCACTCCCCAAACAGCTCCGGAACGGCAACAGAAAAACCTCTTGAAGCTCCAGCTTCAAGAGGTTTTTCGTTTTGGCCCAAAACAGACGAGCGTCCCTCTCCCATTGCTTTAGCAAGGAGAGCGACAATGGACGCCGCCTTTTCTGATGCTTGTGTCCGAATCCTGAACGTCACCGGCTGCGCGGGACAAGCGGAACCGGCCCGGAGGAGGGGAGCCCGCCAAGCCGCCATTTCCGACAGCCGTCGCCGTGGGCAAACCGGATCGGAAATTCTTCCGGCGCTGCTGAAACGGCTCGGCTTGGCCCCGCAATATGGGAGAAGCGCCCACGCCCTGACAAGCAAGCGGCCCGGAACCCCGATGGTTCCGGGCCTTTCTCATGGCAGCTGCTTGGCCGGTTTCTGACCGGCGTTCGCGTTCAGGAGGGCTGTATGAGGAGGATTACAGCTTCTTCAGCACGGCCTGGACAAAAGATTCGATTTCATCGGGCGCGGAGCCGCCGTCGCCTTCCAGGCGCAGGCCGTCGGCCATGATCTCGGCGCCCAGCTCCTTGCCGCGGGCCTCGATAACGTCCACGGCGCCGCAGAAGTGTTCGTAATCCCGGTCGCCCGAGGCAAAGGCGGCCAGCTTGCGTCCCTTGAGGTCCATGACGTCGAATTCTTCGAACAGCGGCGCAAAATCATCCTGCAGTTCCAGGTCGTCCACGCCCCAGGCCGAAGCGCCGAACAATACGGCGTCATAACCATCGGCCAGGTGTTCGGCCGAAGCATCGGCGGCGTTGAGCACCGTCACTTCATGCCCGGCTGCGGCCAGCTGTTGCTCCAGCTTGTGGGCGATGCTCTCGGTATTGCCGGTGCTGGAACCGTAAACGATTAAAATCTTGCTCATGGCCTTCTCCTTCTGGCTCGGACGTATTGGAATAAAATTGAAATTCTTTTTCAATTTGTTCAAAAAGGAAATAGCCACCCAGCCCTGTTTCGTCAAGTGGAAATTGCGTATCTCTTGCCGGGGGGGGCAGCACGGAGTACGGCAAATTTTTACAATAAAAGGCCCGCGTTTCGTCCTATGGAAGGGGCAAAGCCAATCAAGGAGGATGAGATGCAAAAGGAGCTGTTTGACTGCTTTGCCAAGGGGCGTTTGACTGTTGCCGGTCGGCTATCGGCGCTCGCGGTGGAACCCTGGAAGGAGCATAAGGATTTTCCCGGCGTGTTTCTGAAAAATCTGGTCATGCCTGAGCTGACGGAGGGCTTGCTGAGCTGCCACCTGGTCAGGATTGAAGCCCGGCGCGGGATCGGCAGGCACGCCCACGGCACGAGCCTGGAACTGCATGAAGTTGTCGGGGGAAGCGGCGTGTGCCTGACGCCGGAGGGAGAGATCGCCTATCTGCCGGGCAGCATGGCGATCCTGCCCGCCAAGACGCCGCATGAAGTCCGCGCGGGAGAAAACGGCCTCTGGTTGTTCGCCAAATTCATCACGCTTCCAGCCTGAGGCTTGCCCGCCGGAACTGCCCCGGCGTCATGCCGTGCTGCCGCCTGAACAGCTTGTGCAGATGGCTCTGGTCCGTAAAACCGGCGGATATGGCGGCCTCGGCCGCTGCCGTATCCGCCCGCAACAGGGCGCGCGCCAGGCGCAGGCGGCAGAGCAGATGAAAGGCGTGGGGCGTCAGGCCGGTCTCCCGGCGGAAACGACGGAGAAAATGCCAGGGGCTGTAACCCGCCAGGGCGGCCAGCCGCTTGAGGGGCCAGGGCGTGGCGGGGTCGTCCAGCAGCAGGCGGCATACGGTTTGTATCGGTGGTTCCGCAGTGCTTTCTTCCGGCGGTTGCGCGTGGAGGAGATGTCGGGCCAGGTGCTCTGCTCGCGCGCCCAGAGCGAGAGGCGCGCAGGCTTTGCGTACCAGCCCGGCAAGCCGGGCGTCATACGGGAGGATGGAGGAATTCGTCGGCAGGCAGGCCGCCAGCAGCGTTGTTCCGGGTTCGAGAAACAGCCTGTGGGCGCACAGCCGGGAAATCCTGAAATAACCGCCGGTCCGCAGGTAACGCGCCTCGGCGCGGGTTTCCAGCACAAGGCCGCCGGACAGCACGACGCCGCTTACCCAATGCGCCGCATGCAGATGCCAGGGATACCTTTGCGCGGCATCCCGGGAAGCCACAAATTCAACCTCGCCGGAAGCCGTATATCGGTATGTGATAGAGGCCATGCTTCCCTGCCGGAGCGCCTATTCCTCGGCCCCCGCGGCGCCGAGGGCGCTCCTGGCCTCGGGCTCGGGCATGCGCCACGCGCCGGGCAGGGGGGCCGTGATTTCCGCTCTGTCGCCCAGATAGGGATTGAAGTAGCCGTAGCGCAGCCAGGGACAGAGCTTTTTGAGCCGCTTCATGAACACGGTCAGGCCCATGCTCGGCGCCGTGTCCAGCGCGGCGTCCGGAACCGCGGGGGAGGTGCTTCCCTCCCGGCCGCTCATCAGCCGGAAATACCATTCCGGGTCGATGTTCAGATTGCGCCACTGGATCATGCTCACGCCGTTTTCGCCCACCAGGCGGGCCAGGGCCTCCAGTTCCTCTTCGGTATCCGTGACGCCGGGGAAGAACAGCAGGTTGAGCGAGACGAAGATGCCGCGTTGCCGCGCCTCGCGGATGGAAGCGCGCACGTCGGCGAAGCTGTAATCGGCGGGCCGGTAGTAACGCCGGTAGAGCGCCTCGCGGGCGCTGTTGCAGCTCACCCGCATACTGGTCAGCCCGGCCTCGGCCAGACGGGCCACAGCCCCGGGATTGGAGGCATTGGTATTGCAGTTGACCGTGCCCCGGCCGCCGCCGGTGCGGAACAGGCGCACGCTTTCCACCAGCAGGCCCGCATTGGTCAGGGGGTCGCCCTCACAGCCCTGGCCGAAGGAATAGATGGGCGTGGCCGTCTCCCGGCTCTGGTGCAGGCGCATGACCTCCACGATTTCGGCGGCTTCGGGAGTGAAGGCCAGACGGCACTGGGGCGTCACGGCCACGGGCGAATCCTTGTCCTGGGCCGAGATGCAGCCCACGCAACGCGCGTTGCAGGCGCGCGAGGTGGGCAGCGGCGCTTCATAGCGGCCCAGAGCGAAGTTGCGCGCCGCCGGACAGTCGTAGCGCAGCACGCAATTGTCCAGAATATGGCGGATCAGGCGATTGTCCGGGTGCTCGCGCAACAGGCGCCGCACGTTCTGCTCAATACGGCCGCGCGGGATGCGCTGGAACCGCTGGCGCGGGTCTTGGTCCACCTTGCGGGCGCAGACGTAAAAGCGGCCGTGCGCGAAGCCCACCGCGCCGTAAGCGAAGAGGGGCAGCAGGGGCGCGTCGGTTTCGCTTTCATAGGCCGGGTGGGCCGAAAGGGTGTGCGCGGGCGCGGCAAAGGCGGCCACTGCCAGCTGGTCCAGAACCTCGGTTTCGCCGCTTTCCGGATTCAGGCCCACGGCCCGGCGGCCCGGCAGAAGAAAAAGCTCGCTTTCCTCGGGCAGGGGCATGAGTTCGTCGGGACGCGGCAGGCCCCACTGGGCACCTCGGCGACAGACCATCAGCAATTGCGGATCGTCATAGATGTTGCCGCTCTGGTCGGCCATGACCAGATGCGGCTCAAGACGCGGAGCGGCCATAAATCCTCCTTGCCCAAGCCGGGGCTAACGTATATAAGCGGGAAGGCGCGACGCGGACGGGCTTTTCCGGCCCGCCCGGCGCGCACAGCGCTTTTGTGAGGCCCGCCATGTTTTCCATCATGTTGTTCATCTTTCTCTGCTTTCTGGGCATGCTGGCCGTGCTGTTCTATATGCTGCGCAGCCAGGAACGCCTCTGCCAGGTTCTGCGTGACGAACACGCCCAGATGCGCGTCCTGTTACGGGCCATGGAATCGCGCCTGGACGCTTTGGACGGCAGCGCCGGTTCCGAACCCCGGCCCACCGAAACCCTTCCGGCCCGCGATCCCCTGCTTCATCTGAGCTTTGAGGACCCGGCCCCGTCCGCCCGGACTGATCGGTTCGGCCGTGAGGATAATCCCGCCCCTGATCCGGCCCTGGACCTGCATTTTGATCCGCTTGGGGACGCGGGCGCCGACCCCGCGGGCCGCCGCTGAATCGTTCCGCCGGATGTCCGTGATCCGCCAGAACAAATTACGCTTGAGATTTTCGCTTATTGTGAAAATGCTCTAATCCCGCCAGCCCGTAATTTCCTCTGGCCGCGGCCAGATAGGCGGCCTTGAGATCAGGTTCCGCCAGCTCCTCGGCCCAGAGCAGATAGGGCATTTTCAGGCATTCCTCGCGGATGGCCTCGGCTCTGGCTTGGCGCGCGGCGATCAGCGCGGCGGCATCCTGCATCCAGAGATCGCAGAGATGGTCCGTGAAGGCCTGTGCCCGGTGCCTGGCCCGGTGCCTGGCGTCAGTCTCGGCCAGGGCGGTTTCCCCGATATAGGTCACCAGCTCGGGATTCTTGAGCAGAAGTTCGATGCGGAACAGCGCGTCTCCCGCATCGTCCGGCGTGTAGCCCACCAGATGTTCGCCGTCCACGAAAAGTTTGGCCAGGCCGTGGCCCACGCGCGGCGTCACCAGGCAGCCGCCGCAGCCCATGGCTTCAAAGACCCGGAAATTCAGGTCCCCGTGCTCGCAATGGTTGAGCAGCACGCGTCCCTGCGGAAAGAGCTCGCGGTAGTTGCCGCGCGTCTGGCGCAGGCCCGGCAGGCGACTCGCCAGTTCCCGCAGAAAGGCGGCGCGCCGGGGCGTGTTTTCGTTGACCGTGCCCACGAACAGGCAGTCCCAGAGCTTGGGCGTGCCGGGGCGGGGCTGGTCGTCGTCCTGTGCGAAGGGCGGCGACCACCAGACGCGCTCGGGCGGCAGAAAGGGACCGGAAAAAAGCTCCAGATCGTCGCGCAGGGAAACCAGGCAGGCGTCGAAGCCCTGGGCGTACAGGGGCTGCCAGCTGTGGATGTGCGAATCCACGCTGTAAAAAACCGTCAAACAGGGAAAGCTCTCCATGCCCAGCACAAAGGGCGGGCGGCTTTTGTCGGCCACCACCAATACGTCCGGGATGAACCCGGCCAGGCGCACCAGTTCTTCCCAGCAGAATACGCGGGCGTCTTCAAAATTGTGCAGGGCCACATCCTGCCAGCCGCAGGAGCGCAGAGACTGGCAGAAAAAAGGGCTGCCGATCCATAACAGACGTTGCATAGCCCCCCGGAACGGACTGGCGGCGCGACCGCCGGGCTGTTGCCAAATACGGCAAGATAAAATACTTTTTCCTGAGGAAACGCCGGTTAATGGGAACAACAAGGCCATTAACCGCGTTTTCCTAACTAGCCCCGACGCCCCATGGCGTCAAGGCGTGGAATAACAACCATGTTTTTGACTGCCCGCCGCTTACGTCTTCTTCTGCGCATTTTCCTGGCGCTGCTGCTTGTGCTGTCGGTTCTGCTGGCGACGGCCTTCTATCTTTTGCAGCGTAATCCCGAGGCTCTCACCCGCCACTATCTGGACGGGATTTCCGCGCGCACGGGCCTGATCTTCTGTGTGGAAGCCGTGGACGTGGTGCTTTTGCCCGTGCCTTCCATCGCGGTGAGCAACGCCTCGGTGCGGGGAAAGGACCTGCATTTCTCCGTGGCCTATGCCACGCTGCGGCCTGATTTTCTGGCTCTGCTGCGCGGGGAATTTGTGCCGCGCAACATTTCCCTGCTGCGGCCCAAGCTGGGCGGCGCGCTGCCCCTGCCCCTGGGGGACATGGACGCGCTGGCGGCCCGCCTGCGCGGGAACGGCGGCGGCCTGCCCGATTTGCCCGACGGCTGCCGCATGACCATTGTCCAGGGCGAAGCCGAGCTCATCGGCACGGACGGCGCGCACCTGCAATTGAGCGGCCTGCAATGCCGCCTGGACACGGAAGCCCCGGCCGCTGTCAGCGGCAGGGTGCATCTGGGCGCGGTTCTGCTGCGGCGGCAGGGAGCGCCCCTGATCCGTCTGGACAATTTTCTGGCCGAAGGGGAAAGCGACCTGCGGACGCCACTCACGGCCACGCCCAGGCTGCGGCTCAGCGGCTCGCTGCGCTGGCCGCCTTTTCTTGAGCGCTTCAACATGGCCCTGGATCTGCAGGGCGGGGCCACGGGCTGGACGGCGCGCGCGGATCTGCGCGGGGAACTGGCCAAGGACCGGGAGTCGCTGCCGTTCTCCGTGGCGGGCACGGCGGCCATGCGCGGCAGCGAGCCGATTGTCAACCTGGAGCGACTCCGGCTGGAGCTCGGGCCGGACAGCGGGGAGCTCAGCGGGACCTTGCGCCTGCCCGGCGCGCTGCAAAACAAGGAACAGGGCTTCAGCCTGGACGGCCGCCTGCTGCTGCACCGCGCGAGCCTGACCCAGTGGCTGGGCTTTGCCCGCAATCTCGCGCCCGGCCTGCAACTGGCCCTGGATAACCTTACCGACGGCAGCCTGGATTTTCATCTGGACGGCCTGGGGCTGACGGTGCCGCGCATTGCGGTGCGCTGCGCCGGGGCGCGTTTTACCGGTTCGGGCGGGGTTGCCAGCTGGGTCAAGCCGGAGGTGGCTCTGGATCTCAGGGCCGAGCGCCTCAACCTGGGACTGGCGATTCCCGAGTCCGTGGGCAAGCCGCCCCTGGGGCCCCGTTTTTTTCACGATTCGCTGACGCCTCTGCCCGGCGAGCCTCTCAAACCCGGCGAAACCGGCGTGGACTACGACATCCGGCTGGCCGCCGCGAAAGTGGATTACGGCCCTCTGCTCATTGAGGACGCCAAGGTGGTCATCAGCCCCGGCAAGATGGACAAAAACGGCCTGGAAGACACCCTGCTCACGGCGGAGGGGCGGCTCTACGGCGGCAGCGTGCGCGGAGAGTGCATTCTGGGCGGCGGTCCCGAGCTTCCCTATGCCATCAAGATGCGCTTCCGCGACGTGAACGGCGCTCCCCTGGGCAAGGCGATGCCCGTGCTGCCCATCAAAAGCGGCCGCCTGCGGGCCGATGTGGACATCATGAGTCAGGGCCGGGAACTGGACGTCTTTCTGGGCAAACTGCGGGGCACGGTGAGCGCGCGCGGCGAGCAGGGGGCCCTGCGCCTGCCCGGCGCGTCCGGAAGCCTGGCCTTCACGGGCATGGATGTGGAACTCAAGGCCCGTTCCGCCGCCTGGGAAAAGGGCCGTCTGGGCCTGGACGGCCAGTGGAGCGGCGCGCTGGACAGCGTGGACCTGAACGGCCGGGCGGATCTGAACGGCCGACTTTGGTTCAGCGGCGACGGCGGCGGCAACGGCAATCTGGACTTTCAGAACCTGCCCGGCAGCCTGGCGCTGCGCCTGAGTCCGGCGCTCAGCGCTCTGCCCGAGGGCCTGCAGGCGGACCTGAGCGGCGAATTTTCCTGCCAGGGCGCGCGCAACCAGCTCGCTGTCGGCAAGGCCCATGCCAATGCGCTGGGCGTGGAGCTGCGGGGCCAGGCCCAGGTCAACAGCGGCAAGGGCGGCCTTGCCTGGCAGGGCTCGGTTTCCGCGTTCAGCCGGGACCTGGGCCGTACCCTGCGGCAGGCTTTCAGCACGGCGGCCAAGCTGCCGCCCGACCTGAACACGCTCTCTCTGGAGACGGATTTCAAGGGCACTCCGGAGACGCTCTCTCTCAGCAACATCCGCGCCCGCGTGGACCAGAGCACGGTCAGCGGCTCGCTGAGCGCCTCCATGCGCAAGCCGCAGCCGGTTCTGGATTTCAATCTCAGCGTGGACAAGTTAGACCTGAATCGCTACCTGGACGACAAAAGGGACGCTTCCGCCAAAAAGGCCGCGCCCAGGGCGGCGGGCGGCAAATGGGACTTCCGCTTCCTGCGGGCCTTCAACGCCAAAGGTGAACTGCGCGTCAAGGAACTGTCCGGCTGGCGTTTCAAGGTGCAGGATCTCAAGCTGCCGCTCAGCCTGGAAAACGGCCGGTTGAGCTGCGGGCCCAACACTGGCCGCTTTTACGGCGCGCCCCTGCAAAGCCAAGCCGTCATCGATTTCACCAAGGGCCTGCGTTTTGAGAGTTCCCTCTCCGTGACGGACTTCGATCTGACCGCCGCCAGCCGGGACAGGGGAGGCAGCGCGGCCCTGGGAGGCCGGGGCAGCATCAGTTCCGAGGTCCGGGGCGCCCTGACCGGGCCGGGCCAGCTGCCCGCCGCCCTGAACGGCCTCTGGCGTTTCAGCGTGCGCGACGGTTCCTACCAGAAACGCGGCACCGACGGCCAACTCAAGGGCAAGCCCACGCGTTTTGATCTGGCCTCGGCCTCGGGCGATATCGCGTCCGGGGTGGTCCACAGCGGCGACTTCAGCCTGCAGGGGCCGGGACTCAAGGTTCACGGCGGCGGCTGGATAGATCTCAACAAGGAAACCCTGGACTGCAATTTTACCGTGAATATGAAAAATCTGCCCGATTTTCCCCTGCGCCTCTACGGCAGCCTGCACGACAGCAAAACTTCCATCGGCGCGGGCAAGCTGATCCTGAACACCATCGGCGGCATCACCTCGGGCTTTGTGGACGTGCTGGGCGGCATTGTGGAGGGAACCTGGAAGTTGTTCCGATAAAATTTTTTAGAGTAGTTTGCTCTTGAAAATATCCAGGCGCACGGCGTGGGCTTTCGCGGAAAATCCGTATCGCGACGCCTTGCAAGGCGAGTTCACTTCGCCGTTAGGCGATATTTGCAGGCGCGACATGCCCTGTTTGGCGGTTTAGCAACGCAGGGGGAAAATCGTTACCTTTTATCTGACATAACTGACATGGTTTTAGCATCTTTCGAGGTCTATTTAGAATATATTGAATTTATTTAAAAATATAAGACAGTTATATTTTTGCCTTTTCCATTATGTAAAGAGTCTTCTTAATAAAAAAGGTGCAATGTCATGGCAGAGGATTCGCAACGGATAGCTCAATTGAATGTGGAACTGAAACAAAAACTGTTGCGGTATCTGGATTCCCCCTGCATCTATCCAACTGCCATCGAAGGTTTCAATCTGGTTCGCCGTGAGGATGTGGGGACGCCGGAGCAATGTTTTGAAAAGCCGCTAGTGGGGCTTGTGGTCCAGGGAACCAAACATTCCCTTATGGGCGGCCGGGAATTTGTCTATACGGAAAACCAGTGCATTGTGGCCGGGATAGATATGCCTATCTCTTCCTATGTTATCAACCCCACGCATGAGACACCCTTTCTCTTCCTCTATCTCTATTTAGACAGACATTTGCTTTCATCCTTGACATTGGAGATGAAACACAATTTTCCAGAAACTTCTGAAGATTGCACCAGTGTTTCCATTGCCGATGCCGGTTCAGATATTTTGGAAATGTTTCTCCGCCTTGTAGATCTTCTTGAAAAACCTGAACAAATATCGATTCGTGCCCCGATGATGCTGCGTGAACTCCATTATCTCCTGCTTATAAGCCCGCATGGCAACATCTTGCGGCAATTGAACACACCGGGCACGCAGAATAATCAGGTTGCTCAAGCCATAACCTGGATACGAGAAAATTATAAAATTCCGATGCGTGTGGAATCGCTGGCACGACAGGTCAGCATGTCAACGGCGAATCTGCACCGGCATTTCAAGCTGCTTACGGGACTCAGTCCCTTACAATATCAGAAACAACTGCGCTTGTATGAAGCTCAACGTCTCATGTTGGTGGAGAACGAACGCGCTTCCAGCGCGGCTTTCGCTGTAGGTTACGAAAGCATGACGCAATTCAACCGGGAATATAAAAGAGTTTTTGGTGAGCCGCCGCTCAGGGATCTGAATCGTCGCCGCGTCGTTTCCACACTGTGAATAAGCGGAGGTGGTTCCCGCATCCGACGAAAGCGATTTCAAAACGCAACGCCGTACCATATCGGGCAACTTTCAGAAAAGGGCTTTTTGTTGTATATGAGATACAGCAAGAAATTCTTATCCATCTCATGGAATTAAGAATTAAAATTCCCCTTACCCAAAAAAATTACGGATAGAAAACGTTTTCAGACAGGACTGTTGCAAATTTTTTTCTGATGCCGCAGAGCGTATGCCGTAAATTGTATTGTTCCCAGCTCCCGCTCATGGGCGTCAAATTCTCCAGACATCGGCACGCCGCCGCTTGTTCCCAGGTTTTCGATCACCCTCCTCTTGCCGTATGCTATTGATGGCTCTCGCCTTCTTTTGCGCGATTCAGGGCCTCATGCGCAAGCGTAGCAGCGGCTTTTACAGCCTGATGACGGTCTTCAAAACGGATTCGGCCGGGGAAATCTGTTTCTCGAAAGCGTGCTGAAGCTGATCCAGCGGCAGAATGTCGGTCACATACTTTTCAGCGTCGATGATGCCTTTGGCGATGAGGTCAATGGTTTCCGTAAATTCCTTTCGGGTGCAGGAAACACTCCCGGTCAGGCGGACTTCATGCAGCACGGCGCGGTTCAGTTCAAAAGGAACCGTAGGCGTCATCGAGTTGCCGAGCATCACTATTTCGCCGCCGGGTTTCACGCCGTCCATGCAGGCGGCAAGGGATTCTCCCGCGCCGACAGCCTCGAAAACAACATCGAAGCCGCCTTCGGATGCCTCCTGCATCTTTGCGGCACGATCGGGATCGTTCCCGTCAAAATAAGCGTCGAAATCGCCTATTTCCCGTGCCTTGCCCGTTTGCCGCTCATCAATCCTGGACATGGCCAGAGCGGAGGCTCCCGCCTTCTTGGCCAGTCCGCCGATAAGCTGCGCGATAATGCCGCTGCCGACCACCAGCACCTTGTCGTGCAGTTTCAGACTGGACTGCCTGACCGCATGATAAGCAACCATCAGAGGGTCAATCAGCCCGGCGGCGACGTCCGACACCGTATCCGGCAGCTTGTAGGCATTCCCGGCCTTGCCGACAAAGTATTCCGCATAGCCGCCGTTGCATACGAAACCGATGTAATTCGTGCCGTGCACATCCCGGCAAAGATGTTCCTTGCCCGCCCGGCACATATCGCATTTGCCACAGTACAGGTTGGCCCAGAACGTCACGCGGTCGCCGATTTGAAAACCGCTGTCGCCGGGATCGACCACCACGCCGCAAAATTCATGTCCCATATGGAAATTGTCGAGGGGTTCCGGACTCCAGCCTTTTCCGGCCTTCCACATGTGGATGTCGCTGCCGCACACCCCGCAGGCGGAAATCCGTATCTTCAACATGCCCGGAGCCATTTCCGGAACGGGCACCCGCCTGATTTCAATCCGCTGCGGCCCGGTCAGCACTCCAGCTTTCATCATTTCCTGTTTCATGTCGATTATCCTTTTCCATGGCTCGGAATTCGCCCGGCGGACACACCCCTGCTCATTATTGTGTGTCCGCCGGAATCGGCGAACGTTACTAACTTTTTTGAACCTGTCTTTGCTGTTCCGCCGGGTAGCGGTCGCCCACGATCTCCACCCTGGAAAGCGCATCTTCAAGTTCCTTCCATTCTTCCGGGCTCACCGCCAGATTGGCCGCCCGGATATTTTCTTCCAGGTGGGACAGTTTGGTCGTGCCCGGAATGGGAACGATCCCGTCTCCCTTCTGCAACATCCAGCCTAAAGCGGCCTGCGCGCCGGTGATGCCTCTGGGACGGCCAAAGCGGTTGAGAACTTCCACAAACATCAGATTTTTTCCCAGAGCTGCAGGCGCGAACCGGGGCAAGGTGTTGCGATTGTCGTTGCCGGAATCGAATCGGGTGTATGCGGTCATGTCCCCGCCAAGGAAGCCCCGATTGAGCGGGCTGTAGGGCACAAAGCCGATGCCGAGTTCCTCAAGTACAGGGAAAATATCCTTTTCCGGTTCGCGCCACATCAGGTGGTATTCGCTCTGGACGGCGGTGACGGGTTGCTCGGCGTGAGCGCGGCGGATGGTTTCCGGCCCCACTTCGCACAGGCCGAAGCGTTTCACCTTGCCTTCACGAATGAGCTCCTTGACGGTTCCGGCCACATCTTCAATGGGCACTTCGGGGTCAAAACGATGCTGATAGAAAAGTTCGATGGCATCGACCTTCAGTCTCTTCAGCGATCCTTCCGCGACCCTGCGGATATTTTCCGGACGGCTGTTCAACTTGCCGGTCTGATAGACTCCATTGACGATGCTGTGACCGAACTTGGTCGTGACGGCGACCTTGTCCCTGTATGGGGCCAGGGCCTCTCCGGCTAGTTCCTCATTGGTCAGCGGCCCGTAGACCTGAGCGGTATCAAAAAGGGTGACGCCGTGCTCGGCGGCCTGGCGTATCACCTCAATCACCTTCTTTCTGTCGGGGGAAGTGCCGCGATTGTAGTTCGCGCCCATCACGCCGAACCCCAGAGCGGACACTTCCATGCTGAACTTCCCGTTCCCAAGAGTGCGCTTTTTTGTCAACAGCGGCAGATCAAGGGAACTTTTCCTTCCAGATGCGCGAGAAATCATGGAACTTCCTTCCGCAGCCATACCCACGCCCGAAAATCCTCCCATCAAAACAGGGGCGGCAACCAATACCGCGGCGGCCTGCAAGACTCCACGGCGGCTTATTTCCTGAACCGGCTTTTCCTTTGTATCGCTCATTATAATTCTCCTTTTACCTGCAAGTTTTCATCTTGCCGCTTATAATCCCATAAGCATGGCCGGATTCGCGCGAATCATCATGCCAATATTCTTTTGAGACACGCCACCTCTGAGCAACGTCCTGATGCGCATCCGCATTTCTTGTGGTTCAAAATCTATGGCTGGACAATACGCGTGCCCATGCTCCTGAACCAGCTATGATACTCGCATCTTTTTGCCTATTTCTACAGGAAACGCCTTGGCCGTATCCTTCCTTGCATGAGCTGCTGGCCTGCACAGCCGGAACGTGGGCAAGGAGCTTTCCATAACATCCTCCCGGAAGCGGTCTGGGGCGGCAATCTGCCCCGGAACCTCCCCGCGCTGCGGGGCCTTATGGCGACCCAGCGTAAAAAAACGGAAAGTACGGTATGATCCGCCTTTGGCCGTGCCCGCACCGGCGCGTCTCTCTTTCCCGCCGCTCCCACGAGCCGCCTGTTCTTCGCCGCCCCCGTTGACAGAGTGGTTTTTCCGGGCTAGAACCGCAGGGAGCGTGTTCTTTTTTGCACAAATCAACATCCGGTTCCGTCAAGGAGAGCAACGGTGAATATCCTGATTTTCGGACCCAACGGCAGCGGCAAGGGCACCCAGGGCAATCTGATCAAACAAAAGTACAATCTTGCCCACATCGAATCCGGCGCCATCTTCCGCGAACATATCGGCGGCGGCACGGAACTGGGCAAAAAAGCCAAGGCCTATATTGACCGCGGCGACCTGGTGCCCGACGACATCACCATTCCCATGGTGCTGGAAACCCTGAAGACCAAGGGCAAGGACGGCTGGCTGCTGGACGGCTTCCCCCGCAATATGGTCCAGGCCCAGAAGCTCTGGGAAGCCCTGCGGAAAGAAGGCCTCAAGCTCGACTACGTGGTGGAAATTCTGCTGCCGCGCGAAGTGGCGAAAAACCGGATCATGGGCCGCCGCCTCTGCAAGGAAAACAACAATCACCCCAACAATATCTTCATTGACGCCATCAAGCCCGACGGCGACAAATGCCGCGTCTGCGGGGCCGAACTTTCCGCGCGCAGCGACGACCAGGACGAGAACGCCATCAACAAGCGCCACGACATTTATTACAATACCACCGACGGCACCCTGGCCGCCGCCTACTTCTTCAAGAAGCTGGCCGACGAGGGCAAGACCAAATACATTGAACTCAACGGCGAAGGCAGCATCGACTCCATCAAGGAGACCCTGCTCTCCAAATTGAGCTGAATTCCGGCCGCGTTCTGACCGTATGTCGTAAGTGCCCCGTAAGGGGCACTTTTTTTATATTTACCCCGGTTCCGACAGCTTCCCTTTTGATAATAATGCGTCTATGCTTTCGGCCACAATCTCAGCCTGCCCGCAAAAATGCCCGTGCCGGAGCCCTCCTGTTGTCAGGGCGGGAATGCCGGCCGCGTCCGGGAAGACCGGCATGTCGTTTGCGGGTGCCGCACCGCAGCGGAAGATTACCGGATGGCAATGTCTGCAACGGATGATCACATGTCCAAATTGTCCACCGCCATAGTTTCCGCGTTCTTCCTCGCCGCGCTGCTCGGGGGCTTGCTTTATTCCATCCGGGACTACAACGCCAGCACCAAACAGGACATTACCTCCAATCTGACCCAGCGCCTGCAGGAATCCACACACTACGCGGCGGAGAACTTTCAGCGCCAGCTCAGGGAACGCTTCCGCGATCTGGAGGGAACGGCCCGTCTGCTTTCTTCCCGCGAAAATCCTGTCACCCAGGAAAATGCCAGGAATTTCGGCCTGATGCTGGAGCCGAGCATCCGTAATTTCGGCATTCTGTCGCCGGACGGCAGAGGATTTTCCGCCTTGGGCAAAGAGCTCGACCTCAGCGCGGACGCCTATTTCCAGCGCGCCCTGCGCGGCGAGGCGAGCATCTCCTCCGGCATTGTTTCCACTGACGACCACAGCCGGGTGCTTGCCCTGGCCGTGCCTGTAACGCGCGAGGACAAGGTCCGGGCCGTGCTGGTGGCGGGCATCAATATTGACGCCTTGCGGGCCAGCATAGAAACCAGGGCCTTTGACGGCCGGACCTCCAACCTGGTTTTCGACAGCCAGGATCGCGTGCTTTTCGGCGCGTTGCCGCAAGGGCGGGATCTGGACGTCCTGATCAGGCACTTCAAGCAGACGCAACCGCCGCATACGGCCTCCCAGGTGCGGGATTTTTTCAAGGGCATGCGCCAGAGCGGCGACAAGGTGCTGCACTTCAAAGGCGCCGGCTATTCCTTTTACATGAACCGCGTGCCTCTGGCGCAAAACGACTGGCAACTGGTTTCCATTCTGCCGCAAAGCGTTCTGAATGAACGTATCGACCAGCAGAATGCCGTTACCCGCACGCTGATGCTGCGCGTGACGGTCATCACCGTTTTGCTGCTGCTCTATCTTTTGTACAGCCAGCGCCGCTCCCACCGCAAGATACGCAGCCAGCAGGAAGAATACAGCGCCATTATCGCCAATATCTCCGGCGGAATACAGAAGTTCAGCGGTGTGGACGGCAGCTTTCTGTTTCTCAGCCAGAATTATCTGGATCTGCTGGGGTACAGCCGGGAAGAGTTCGAGCGCATTTACGAAAACACTTTTGCCAACACCATTTACGAGGAAGACCGCGACGAGGTTCTGCTGACCATTTCCCGTCAACTGGAAAAGAGCAAAGCCATTGATGTGGAATACCGCACCCGGGCCAAAAACGGCAATCTGGTCTGGCTCTACAACAAGGGCACCCTGACCTACGACGAACGGCGGCAGCCCTATATCGCAAGCATTGTCTTCGACATCACGCACAGCAAGGAAATGCAGCAGGCCCAGCGCATTTCCGATGAACGCTATCATTTCATTCTTGAGCAGCACGATATCATTATTTTTGAACAGGACCTGCTCAACGGCGATTTTTATTGCAGCACGCGTTGGATGCAGTTGTTCGGCTCGGCCTTCAATATTCTGGAACCGGACCCGGACGGCAGCCAGATTCCGGTGCATCCGGACGACCGGGACGCGCTGCGGGACTTTCAGGACGCCCTGCAGCAGACAAAGCGCGTGGCGGAAATGCGCCTGTGCGATGTGGACGGCCTGTACCGCTGGTACAGGATCGAAGCCTCCAACATCATGGACGACAGCGGCTGGCCCATCTATGTCATCGGAATCATCACGGACATTGACAACCAGAAGAACCTGGAGCTCACCCTGCGCAATCAGGCCGCGCGCGACAGCGCCACCGGCATGTACAACAAGCTGGCGACGGAACAGGCCATCGCCCGTTTCCTTGACCGGCACAACCTGGACGGGGCGGGCGGCTATGCGCTGTTCATGATCGATTTCGACAACTTCAAGGTCATCAATGACCGCCTGGGCCACGCCGTGGGCGATCAGGCCATCTGCGCCATGGCCCGGATTATCCGCCAGAATTTTCGCTCCGCGGATATTGTGGGGCGCATCGGCGGCGACGAATTTCTGGTCTTCTGTACCGAGCGGCTGAGCATGCTCCGGATCCGTGAGCGGGCCGCCAAACTGGGCGGCGAGCTGCACACGGAATGGGGCGAGGGCGAAAGCCGTTGCGTGCTGACCGCCAGCATGGGTGTGGCCTGCGCCCCCTGCGACGGACGCAGCTTTGCGGAGCTCTACCAGCATGCCGACGAGGCCACCTACCAGGCCAAGCATATGGGCAAAAACGGCTGCGTCTTCTATGCGGAGATGCGCGAGGCGGGCGCGCTGCCGCCTCCGGCCGGAGCCAGCGTGGTCAATACGAATATCGACGCCGCGCCGGATGTTGAAAACGGCGGGGACGTCTCCGAAGCATAGGGCCGGACGGTGGTACAGGGGCGCGGATTCCGGTTGCCTGCCATCCCAAAAACACAGCGGATTTTTCATTGGCGTCATATCCGCCTGTCTTTGACGCGGCCTGTGGCCACGCCGATGGCGGCGTTTACACTGTGGGCCGCCCCCCTTGTTTCGACACGCCGTGTTCCATCTCACGCTCCGTCTTGCCAAAGACGACGTTACGGGCCAAAATTGCAGCGGGTCCCGCACGGCGCGGCGGACGCGCGCATGAGCGAGGGCCCGCAGCGGCCTTCAGCGGGATTTTTATGGGGTGGATTGTGTGAAGACAGCGCGCGGCAACTGACGCGAGCCTGATAAAGAGGGAGAAGAAGCATGGCGATTCTGGTCTGCGGCGGAGCCGGGTACATCGGTTCGCATAATGTACGCGCCCTGCTGGCCCGCGGCGAGGAAGCCGTGGTCATCGACAATTTCCTGACCGGCCATCGCCGGGCCGTGCCTGCGGGCGTGCGCCTTCATGAAGGCGACATTCGCGATCCCGAGGCTCTGGACAGGGTCTTCAGCGAAAACCGCATCGACGCGGTGCTCCACTTCGCGGCCAGTTCTCTGGTGGGCGAGAGCATGGAAAAGCCGCTGGCCTATTTCAACAACAATGTCCACGGCATGCAGATGCTGCTGGAAGCCATGCGGCGGCATGGCGTGGACAAGATCGTCTTTTCCTCCACGGCGGCGGTCTACGGCGAGCCGCGGCGCGTGCCCATCGAGGAGAGCGACCCCACCCGGCCCGCCAACCCCTACGGCGAAAGCAAGCTGATGATGGAAAACATCATGCGCTGGGTGGGGTTGGCGCACGGCATGCGCTCCGTGATACTGCGCTATTTCAATGTGGCCGGGGCGCTGCCCGGCGGAGCCATCGGCGAGGACCACCGGCCGGAAAGCCATCTCATTCCCCTGATTCTCCAGGTGCCCCTGGGCCTGCGCGAACATATCACGGTGTTCGGCGAGGACTATCCCACGCCCGACGGCACCTGCATTCGGGACTACCTGGACGTCATGGACCTGGCCGACGCCCATATGCGCGCCCTGGATTACCTGCGGCGCGGCGGCGAGAGCGTCATCTGCAATCTGGGCAACGGCCGGGGCTTTTCCGTGCGGGAGATGATTGAGGCCGCGCGGCGGGTCACGGGCCACGCTGTTCCGGTGCGCGCGGGGGCGCGCCGG
>OIXH01000487.1_pt1 | contig 48705 bp, 32 predicted proteins | sample 1587741 | NCBI WGS metagenome assembly OIXH01 (sample SAMEA3888916, study PRJEB22519) | human gut metagenome | biome: human gut; feature: human-associated habitat; material: faeces | place: Denmark | collected 2011 | reverse complement strand
AAGAAGGGCGTCGACCCGGCCGACTTCTTCACCTGGAAGTGGGAGCTGACCTACAACGTCCCGAGCGAGCAGAAGCCGACCTATTCCGACTTCACCGATCTGGATCCGAACGGCTGGTACCACGACGGCATCAACTACATGATCGAAAACGGCATGATGAACGGCGAGGCGCCGGACACCTTCGCTCCGCACGACACCGTGACCCGTGCCATGCTCGTGACCATCCTCTACCGCAACGCCGGTTCTCCGAGCGTTGAGGGCATGACGAATCCGTTCACGGACGTCAAGGCCGGCAAGTATTACACCGACGCCGTGATTTGGGCGTTCGAGAAGAAGATCACCAACGGCACGAGCGAGACGACCTTTGAGCCGGACGCGCCCGTCACCCGTGAACAGATCGCCACGCTGCTTTACCGCCGCGCGGGCGAGCCGAAGGTTGAGCAGGATCTGAGCGCCTTCTCCGACGCCGACCGGATCACGAGCTACGCGCGCGCTGCGATGCAGTGGGCCGTCAGCGAGAAGATCATCTCCGGCGACGGCGACCGCCTCAAGGCTCAGGACAGCGCGACTCGCGCCGAGCTGGCCACCATGCTCATGCGTCTTCTGACCAAATAATCGCTTTTTCACAAAACGAGGATGCCGCACCCGCGGCATCCTCGTTTCAGCGTGTCAAAATCCTTGCGCAGCAAGTAAAAAACGTTTCAATTTCGTGTCAGTGCGAGGCCGCACTGCGGCCGTGGCAATCTTTAAGCCAAAGGCATGGCATCCGGTGGCGAAGCACGGGAGCACGAAACAAGAAGAAATCCCTATCACAAAAAACGAGAGATATGCTGCATCGTCCCGCCCTGCCATATTTCGTTACGGAACGACAAAGCGCATCGTTAAAGATTGCCGCGTCGGGCGCACGCGCCCTCCTCGCAATGACAAGACCGGGAGGTTTTGCATACGAAGGAAGAAACGCCTGACCTTCGGCGGCTAAAACGGCAGGCCTAGGGAACCTCTGAATAAATCGGCTGCGGCGCTCAGCGGGTCTTTTGTCCCAACTGATCGGTTTGAAAATCTTGAAATACACAAAGTATTCCTGCAATTTCCAAACCTCAATTTGGAACAAAATCCCTCGCTGACCGCTCTTGCGATTTAATCAGAGCTTCCCTTGCGAAAAGGCCTGCCGTTTTCGAGCTGATACGGAAGTCTGATGAAAATATCGCGCGGTTTCATAGCCGACGCAGCGGAGACCCATCGGCGTCAATTGCAGACGGTGGGGATCATGCGATCCGGTGCGTGCGCCGTTATTCGTCGTATTCTTCCTCCTCGCGCAGATGCCGGTGCTTTCTGCGGCGGATCAGCAGACAGATCGCCGTGAGGATCGCACCGAGAACAAGCGCCGCGCCGAAGGCGGCTGCGACCCAGCGCAGGAGCGCCGCTGTCTTGAGCTGCTGGGCGGGCTGCACGGCAGAGGCGCGATAGTCGCTTTCCCGGCGTTCGCGCGCAGCCGCCGGAGTTGTTTCCTCGAGCGCCTGCCCGGAGGCCTCGGCAATCTCGGTGGAGAAGAAATCGTTGATCTTGCTGAGCGCCTGATCGCCGCCGAGCGTCTTGGTCGTGATGCAGGCCAAAAGATAGGGCTGCGGGGCGCTGATGATGCCGACGTCGCAATAGCGCCCGTCGGCCACGCCGCGGACGTGCGTCATGTAGTAGGGGTATCGCGTGTCGCCGAAGCCCTCGTCCGTCTGCACCTGATGGAAGTTAGCCATCAGATTGCCGAAAAGCTCCGTCTGGCGCTGATAGTCGATCAGGCAGTTGAGCAGGAATTCCGTGCTGTAGACCGTGTCGGAGAAGAATTCGTCGGGCAGGGCGTCGGCGTCCAGATGACCGAATTCGTCGTTGAGGAGCTGCTGATACTGACCGATCGAGCCGAGGCGGTCGCGCATTTTCTCCGAGACGGCGTCGTCGTTGAGCAGAATGCTCTGGTAGCGGCATTTTTCGAGCGTGAGGCCGTCGATCGTGAAGACCTGCTCGGGATCGTTGGCAGGCAGGTCGAACGCGCCCGCGTGCTCCTGCTCGGAATAATACATATGCAGCGGGAGCGTCCAGACGCGCCCGACGGAATAGAACCGGTCGGCGTGGTGATCGAGCCGTTCACCGGTGACGGTGTTATAATAGCTGACGCTCAGACCGGCGCCGTCGAGCCGGTTCTGCACCAAAAAATCGGAAAAACGCTCCTCGAGAGAGGCGGGCTTTGCGGTCGTTTCTGCGAAAGCCGGGGCAGCGAACAGGCTCAGGCACAGAAGCAGACAGATCAGTTTGCGCATTTGCGGCTCCTTCCTCGTGGGTATCCACGTCTGATTATATCGATTATATCACATTTTCCAAAACCTTCAACAGGTAAAATTGCATAAATCGCAAAAATTCATTGACAGTGTTTTGATTCCCCTTTATAATGTAAACGGCGCGTTGCGCCATGTTGAAAAAACGCGATTTTTCGGGAGAACGCTCCCGGTTGAAACTAGGAGGAGCCGTTATGGCAGATACATTCACAGAGGAACAGACGCCTCAGACGCAGGAAGCGCCTGCTTCCGCGCCCGAGGAGACGCAGACGCCGGAGCGGCGACCGCGTCCGGAGCGCGCGCAGAGCGCGGAGGGGCGTTCGGAAGAGGCGCGTTCGGAAAAAGAACGGGAGGCGCGTCCGCGTCCGGAGCGCCGCCCGCGCCGCCGTGTGCAGCGGGAATATGCCGCGCCGACGCTGGGCGAGGCCTTCCGCGGGCTGCCGAGGGTCATGCGATATTACCTGACCGATCCGGCCGGGACGAGCCGCCGCATGGCCGAAAACCGTCAATGGCTGGCCGGCGTGCTGCTGATGCTGCTGACCGTCGCGATGAGCTTCGTCTCGACGTTCCTGTTCGGCGTGCGCTATTGCAGCTATTTCAGCAAGATCATGATGGAATGGATCACGGCCGGCGTCGTCACGCCGATCCTCGCCTATGTGCTGAATTTTGCGCTGCTTTATTGCCTGACAGCGCTGGCGCGGATGCGCGTGGATATTCGCGCGGTCTTTGCAGCCGTCGGCGTCAACTCGATTTTGGCGCTGGTGCTGCTGGCGGCCTCGTCGCTGCTGTCGCTCATCAGCTACAGCATCTTCACGGTCATGTCCGTGCTGATCCTGCTGGCGTGGCTCGTGTCGTTCTATCTTGAGGTGTTTCAGGTGTTCTCCATCCGGATGAACATTGTGAATATGACCGTGCTGATTCTCGGCCTGACGGTCACGTTCTTCGCCGTGACGCTGCTGCGCGACTGGTTCTTCTCGAGCGCGGTGTATTTCCGCGACGGCCTGATCGGCATCTTCTCGATGTTCTGATGCATCATTAATATTACATATTTGGAGAAACCTGCCATGAGAATGAGAAAGAGAAACAATCTGGAGCCGCGTCTGGAGGCCTGCTCGGCGATCCACGTGCGCGACGGCAAGGCGCTGCGCGGCAATTGGCGCAGCCTGATGCCGTCTGCCAAGGCGCTCTGGCTGGAGGTCGGCTGCGGAAAGGGCAAGTTCACCGTCGAGACTGCGCGGCAGAACCCCGATGTGCTGCTCGTCGCCGTCGAGCGCGTGCAGGAGGCCATGCTGCTCGGCATGGAGAAAACGCTGCAAATGGGGCTGAAGAATCTGGTCTTCCTGTCGCTCGACGCGGCGGAGCTGGAGGAATATTTTGCCGACAGCGAGGTCGACCGGCTGTTTTTGAACTTCTGCGACCCGTGGCCGCGCAAGAAAAATGCCAAGCGCCGCCTGACGCACCGCAGCTTTTTGCAGAAATACGAGAACATTTTGGCGAAAAACGGCGAGATCCATTTCAAAACGGACAACGCGCCGCTGTTCGAGTGGTCGCTCGAGGAATTTGAGGCCTGCGGCCTCGAGATCAAGAACCTGACGCGCGACCTGCACGCCGACGGGCCGGTCGGCATTATGACCGGTTACGAGGAAAAATTCTATGAGCTCGGCACGCCGATCAACCGCTGCGAGCTTGTGAACCATAAGGAGAGACGGTTTATGACAAAAATCCCCATGTCCGTGCCGCTGGTCGAAATGGACGGCGACGAGATGACCCGCGTCCTCTGGAAGCAGATCAAGGACGAGCTGCTGCTGCCCTATGTGGACCTGAAAACCGAATATTACGACCTCGGTCTGCCCGAGCGCGACCGCACGAACGATCAGGTCACGCACGAGGCCGCCGAGGCGATCAAAAAATACGGCGTGGGCGTCAAGTGCGCCACCATCACGCCCAACGCCCAGCGCATGAGCGAATACAACCTCCACGAGATGTGGAAAAGCCCGAACGGCACGATCCGCGCCATCCTCGACGGCACGGTCTTCCGCGCGCCGATCCTCGTTGACGGCATTTCGCCGGTCGTGAAAACGTGGAAAAAGCCGATCACGATCGCCCGTCACGCCTATGGCGACGTCTATAAGGCCACCGAGCTGCGCACCGGCGAGGGCAAGGCCGAGCTGGTCTTCACCGACCGCGACGGCAACGAGACGCGCAAAACGATCTATGACTTCGAGTGCCCCGGCGTGCTGACTGGGCAATATAACAAGGACAGCTCCATTTCCTCCTTCGCGCGCGCCTGCTTCAATTTCGCGCTCGACACGAAGCAGGACCTCTGGTTCTCCGCCAAGGACACGATCGCAAAGGTCTACGACGGCACCTTCAAGCAGATCTTTGCCGAAATTTACGAAAACGAATACCGCGCGCGCTTCGAGGAGGCCGGCATCACGTATTTCTATACGCTGATCGACGACGCCGTCGCCCGCGTGATCCGCAGCGAGGGCGGCTTCATCTGGGCCTGCAAGAACTACGACGGCGACGTCATGAGCGACATGATCTCCACGGCCTTCGGCTCGCTGGCCATGATGACCTCCGTGCTCGTCTCGCCGGACGGAAAATTTGAGTACGAGGCGGCGCACGGCACGGTCACGCGCCATTATTACCGCTATCTTGAGGGTGAAAAGCCTTCGACGAACCCGATGGCCACGATCTTCGCGTGGACGGGCGCGCTGCGCAAGCGCGGCGAGCTGGACGGCAGCTCCGCCCTGTGCCGCTTTGCCTCGCGCATGGAGGCCGCCTGCATCGCGACGATCGAGGGCGGCACGATGACCAAGGATCTGGCGCTGCTGTGGCAGGGTCAGACGCCGACCGTCGTCAACAGCGAGGAGTTCCTCCGCGCCGTCCGCGCGACCTTTGAAACGCTGGAGCAGTAAAAAACCGATTTTTCGACAGAATAAGGAGCGACTGATATGCTGGATGTTTCTCATCTGACCAAGTGCTACGGCGAAAAAAAGGCCGTCGACGATCTCTCGCTGCATATCGCGCCGGGGGAGATCTATGGCTTCATCGGCCACAACGGCGCGGGCAAGACCACGACGCTGCGCTCCGTGGCTGGGATTCTGGATTTTGACGCCGGGGAGATCCGCATCGGCGGCGTTTCGGTGCGGGACGATCCGCTGGCCTGCAAGCGGCAGATCGCCTACATTCCGGATAACCCCGATCTTTACGAATATATGACCGGCATCAAATATCTGCAATTCATCGCCGATATTTTCGGCGTGAGCGCGGCCGTGCGCAGGGAGCGCATTCAGAAATACGCCGGGCTGTTCGAGCTGACGGACGAGCTGGCGCAGCCGATCGCGGCCTATTCGCACGGCATGAAGCAAAAGCTTGCGCTGATCGCCGCGTGGCTGCACGATCCGCGCCTCATCATCATGGATGAGCCGTTCGTCGGCCTCGACCCGAAGGCCTCGCATCTGCTCAAGGGCATGATGCGCGAGGTCTGCGACCGGGGCGGCGCGATCTTCTTCTCGACGCATGTGCTTGAGGTCGCCGAAAAGCTCTGCGACAAGGTCGCCATCATCAAGGAAGGCCGCCTGATCCGCTCCGGCACGATGGAGGAGGTCAAGGGCGACGACAGTCTGGAGGAGGTCTTCCTCGAGCTGGAGGACGAGTCATGCTGAAGCTTCTGGTAAAAAAGCAGTTTCTGGAGATGTTCCGCAGCTTCTTCTATAATCAGAAGACCCAAAGGGCGCGCTCGGCGGCCGCGAGCGTCGCCTTTGTCATCGGCTATGCGCTGCTGATGGTTGTTGTGATCGGCGGCAGTCTCGGGATGCTGTTTTCGCAGATCTGCCTGCCGCTTGCCGCAGCCGGCATGACGTGGATGTATTTCCTCATGGCCGCAATGCTGAGCCTGCTGCTGGGCGTGTTCGGCAGCGTGTTCAGCACGTTCTCGAGCCTCTATCAGGCCAGGGACAACGACCTGCTGCTGGCGCTGCCGATCCCCGTGCGCTGCATCCTCATCAGCCGCCTGCTGGCGGTCTATCTGATGGGACTGATGTTCGGCGGCGTGGTCATGCTCCCGGCGATCTTCGTCTATTGGTGCACCGTGCGGCTGAGCGCCGCAGCGATCGTCTGCCCGCTCGTGATGCTGCTGGCGGTCAGCGTGATCGTGTTTCTGCTCTCGTGCGCGCTGGGCTGGGTGGTCGCGAAGATCAACAGCAAGCTGAAGAACCGCAGCTTCCTGATCGCGCTGGCCTCGCTGGCCGGGATCGGGCTGTATTACATCGTTTATTTCAAGCTGACGGGGCTTGTGCAGGAGCTGCTGCACAACGCCGCCGTCATCGGCGCGCAGGTCAAGGGCGCGGCCTATCCGCTCTACCTGTTCGGCGCGGCCGCCGCCGGGAACTGGCCAGCGCTGCTCGGCCTGCTGGCCGTCGTCGCGGTGCTGTTCGCGCTGGTCTGGCAGCTGCTCTCGCGCACCTTCCTGAAGCTGGCCACGGCCTCCGGCGCGACGGCCAAGGCGCGCTATAAGGGCGTCGGCGCCAAGACGCGCCGCCCCGCCGCCGCCCTGCTGGCGCGGGAATTCCGTCGCTTCACCGGGAGCGCGAACTATATGCTCAACTGCGGCCTCGGGACGCTGATGATGCCGATCGCGGCCGTGCTGCTGCTCGTCAAGGGCGGCGAGCTTGCGGCCGGACTGCGGCTGCTGCTCGGCGCAAGCAGCGACGCGCTGCCCATTTTCGCGGCCGCCGCGCTGTGTATGCTGGTCGCAATGAACGATTCGACTGCGCCGTCCGTCTCGCTCGAGGGCAAGACACTCTGGATCGTGCAGTCCCTGCCCGTGCAGCCGTGGCTCGTCCTGCGGGCAAAGCTGCTCGTGCAGCTCAGCCTGACCGTCCTGCCCGCGCTGCTGTGCGCCGGCGCGATGGCGTGGGTGCTGGCGCTCGACGCCGCCTCCGTGGCGATGCTGCTGGCCTTTATTCTCAGCTTCTGCGTGCTGACGGCCTGCTTCGGCCTGTTTATCAATCTCAGACATGTGAATCTGACGTGGTCGAGCGAGATCTATCCGATCAAGCAGAGTATGCCCGTCACGCTGACGCTGTTCGGCGGCTGGATCTACGGCATTGCGCTGGGCGTCGGCGGCTGGAGGCTCTCGACGGTTCTGCCGCCGCTGCTCTGCATGGGGCTTTTCGCGGCGCTGACCGCCGGCCTGGCCGCGGCGCTGTTCGTCTGGCTGCGCACGCGCGGCGGCAGACACTTTGCCGCCCTGCACTGAATCATTTTGCACGGTTCCGGACTTTTTCGGCAGTCTGCGCCGCCGCACAACGTGCGGCGGCGCACTGTATATGCGCGGTATATACAGCGGAAAAATGTGGGCGCGCGGTGAATGGATTTTCATAATTCATGCGGATTTTCTGCAAATACGGGAAATTTTTCATGTTAATGTGCAGAACATTCAAAAAAACTCAGCAAAATGCACTTGTATATTTTCAAAGAATATGATATGATTGGAATCGGTGGCGCTGTATCTTAGTCAAAGCGTCTCGGTCTCGAAGAAGGGCCTAAAAATCCTTTAAAGGGCATATCGATGAAGTCCCTGGTGCTTGCTTTTTTCGCCCAGATTAGGGTGGGTGCTGGGGGTTAAGGCTTTCGGGCGAGGTGTAACGGCATATACCGACCGACCCGATTTCCGTGGAGACCTGCTCTTGTGCGACAGCCGTAAAGTGTTACGACCCGGACTGCGTACGAAGCAGGACAGAACCTGCATCGCGGTGCTTAGAATCTTGTGCTGGGTGCAGTGTAGCCTGCCTTGCGTGGGCACGTTGGGATGGGAGAACAGGCGTTGACCGCTGCGGCCGCAGCGGCGTGACGATATTGCTCGCTGAAATCGTGGCTGCAAAAGAGGATAGAACCGAGATGCGATGTTGTGGAAAACACCTAAGCAGTCAATTCTGGGCAGACAGAGGATTGCAGTGCGGTCTGAGTGGCAATCGGGTACCGGGTGCGGCGACGCTCCGGCGCGGACTTTAAACGGAAACGGCCGTCCGGCGACGAACGGTAGCCTGTGGGGAAAGCCAACCCGACCTAAGCCGCAAGATTTACTCTGTCTGCTGCCACTTCTTTTCGGACGAATGTGTCCGTCAGGCGGCCGATGCGCCGCCCAAACTTATTTTTGTGAAAGCAGAGGGTTTCCGATTTGAAAGCGGAGGACGCTCCCAAGGAACGGGGCAAACAGAAAAGCAAGAAGCACAGCAACTGGCGCTGGGTCGTCACGATTTTTTTTGTCACGATCGCGATTTCCTCGACCATCTCCTTTGTATCCTCCGCCGTTATGGAACGCGCGAGCATCGTTGTTGCGACGCTCGTGCTGCTGTTCATCGTGGCGCTGGGCATCGTGTTCGATATCATCGGCGTGGCCGTGATGTCGGCTGGGGAGAAGCCGTTCCACTCCATGGCGGCCAAGAAGCGCCGGGGCGCTGCCGAGGCGCTGGCGCTCCTGCGCAACGCCGAAAAGGTCTCGAGCTTCTGCAACGACGTCGTGGGCGATATTTGCGGCGTTGTGTCCGGCTCGGCCTCGGCCGTGCTGGCAGCCATGGCGCTGCAGCACTTTGCGCCGGAATCCGTGGCGCAGCTCATCATGTCGGCGCTGATCGCCGGTCTGACGATCGCGGGAAAGGCGATCGGCAAGACCTTTGCAATGAAGAAGGCCACGAGCATCGTTCTGACCGTGGCGCAGCCGATCGCATTTTTCAAACGTCTGTTCCACAGAGAACCGGCAAAAAAGCGCAGGAAGCCATAAGCGCTTGCCTTGCCTGATTTTTGAAATTACCGAACAAGAGAAAAAGACTGCCCAAGGCACGCAAAATGAAATTTTCGGGCTTTTACGGCAGTCTGAGACAGGTAGTGTAACTTTTGATTGTATTAGACTCGATCCAATCCCGCGACGATCTGCTGGCGCTCAACGACACGCAGGTCGCCTTGCTCTGTGAGGAGCTTCGCAGGGAGCTGGTGCAGACCGTAGCGCACACCGGCGGTCATCTCGCCTCGAATCTGGGCGTGGTGGAGCTGACGGTGGCGCTCGAACGTGTTTTTGACACGTCAAAAGACCGACTGGTCTTCGACGTCGGCCACCAGTCTTATGTTCATAAGCTCCTGACCGGGCGTCGGGAGCGGTTTTCCACCCTGCGCAGCTTCGGCGGCCTCTCGGGCTTCCCGAAGCCGTCGGAGAGCGACTGCGACGCCTTCGTCGCGGGGCATGCCTCGTCAGCCGTCTCGACGGCGCTGGGCATGGCGCGCGCACGGACGCTGCAAAAGCAGGATTACAGCGTGATTGCCCTGCTGGGCGACGGCGCGATGACCGGCGGCGTGGCCTATGAGGGCCTGAACGACGCCGGGGAGAGCAATGAGCCGCTGATCGTCATTCTGAACGACAACGGCATGTCCATTGCTCCGAATGTCGGCGGTATCTCCGAGCATTTGTCGCAGATCCGCATCCGGCCGGGCTATTTCCGGCTGAAAAAGGCCTTCCGCGCGGTCACGTCCAAGGTGCCCGGCGGCAAGGCGGTCTATCGCTTTACCCACGCCGTCAAGGAGCGCTGGAAGAAGCTCGTGCTCGGCTCGACCTTTTTCGAGGAGATGGGCTTCGTCTATTACGGCCCGATCGACGGCCACAACGTCAGGCAGCTGGAATATATGCTGCGCCTGGCGAAGGAGAGCGCCTGCCCGGTGCTGCTGCACGTCATTACGCAGAAGGGCAAGGGCTATGTCCCGGCCGAGGCCAACCCCGACGTCTTCCACGGCATCGGCTGCTTTGACCCGGAGACCGGCGCGGTGCCCGAGGCGCATACGCCGACCTTCTCCGAGACCTTCGGCCGCACGCTCTGCGAGCTGGCGGCTGAGGAGCCGCGCATCTGCGCGATCACGGCGGCAATGATCCAGGGCACGGGTCTGCGCGCCTTCTTCGACCGCTTCCCGACCAGAAGCTTCGACGTCGGCATCGCCGAGGAGCACGCCGTGGCGATGGCGGGCGGCCTTGCCAAGCAGGGGATGCTTCCGGTCGTTGCGATCTACTCCACCTTTTTGCAGCGTGCCTATGATATGCTGATCCAGGACGTCGCCATGCAAAAGCTGCACGTCGTGTTCGCCGTCGACCGCGCCGGTCTGGTCGGCGAGGACGGCGAGACGCATCAGGGCGTGTTCGACGTCAATTATCTGCGCTCCGTTCCGGGAATGCAGGTGCTCTGCCCGTCGAACCGCGCCGAGCTGCGCGTGATGCTGCGCCGCGCCGTGCTCGAGATGGACGGCCCGGTCGCGGTGCGTTGGCCGCGCGGCGGCGACGGCGCCTTCACCGAGGTCGCGGAAAAGCCGATCCTGCGCGCCGGCAGCGACATCACGATGATCGCCTATGGCACGATGATCAACAACGTGCTCGAGGCGGCCGCGCTGCTGGAGCAGCGGGGCGTCTCCGCCGAGGTCATCAAGCTCGAATCCGTCAAGCCGGTGCGCATGAGGGAGATCACCGCCTCCGTGCGCAAGACGGGGCGGCTGCTCGTGGCCGAGGACGCGATCTGCATCGGCTGCGCCGGAAAAGAGATTCTCTCTCAGCTGCGGCTCTGCGGCATTCGCGTGCCGACGCGGCTGTGCAATCTGGGCGACCGGTTCGTCACGCACGGAAAGGTGCAGGAGCTGCAAAGGCTCTACGGATTGGATGCGGAATCGCTTGCAAAGCAGGCGCAGGAGGTGCTTCATGAAACATAAACAACGCTTGGATCTTCTGATGACCGAGCGCGGCCTGTGCGACAGCCGGAGCCGCGCGCAGGCGCTCATCATGAGCGGCGCGGTTTTCGTCGACGGACAGAAGTGCGACAAGGCCGGAACGCCCGTCGCCGACGACGCTGCCGTCGAGGTGCGGGGCGAGACCTGTCCCTTCGTCAGCCGCGGCGGCCTGAAGCTGGAGAAGGCGCTGCGCGAATTCGGCGTCGACCCGACGGGCTATGTTTGCAGCGACTCGGGCGCGTCGACCGGCGGCTTCACCGATTGCCTGCTGCAAAAGGGCGCAAAAAAGGTGTTCGCCATCGACGTCGGCTACGGCCAGCTCGCTTGGGCGCTGCGCACCGATCCGCGTGTGGTCTGCATGGAGCGCACGAACATCCGCTATGTCACGCCCGAGGATCTGGGCGAGCCGCTCGACCTGTCCGTGGTCGATGTGTCGTTCATTTCGCTGCGGCTCGTGCTCCCGGCGGTGCAGAAGCTGCTCAAGCCGACCGGGCAGGTGCTCTGCCTCATCAAGCCGCAGTTTGAGGCCGGCAAGGACAAGGTCGGCAAGAAGGGCGTCGTGCGCGAGAAGAGCACGCACGTCGAGGTGCTCGAGCAGTTTCTCGGGCTTGCCGACGAGCTGGGCTTCACCGTTCGCAATCTGACCTTCTCTCCGGTCAAGGGGCCGGAGGGCAATATTGAGTTTTTGGGGCATCTTTCTATGCAGCCTGCGGACGTGGAGCGTCCGGATGTGGCGGCGCTGGTCGATGCTGCACATGAGACGCTATGAAAAAGGTTGTTTTGACCCCGAATCCCTATCGGGACTGGAATTTTAAATATGCCCTGCAAGCCGCACAGCTCCTCGAAAGCGCCGGGATCGAGACGAGCATCTGCCTCGCCTTCGACGTCGACCGGAATCTCGAGCTGCCGCGCGGCGTCGTGCTCAAGGACTTGCAGCGGGAGCTGCCGACGGCCGAGCTTTTGATCTGCTTCGGCGGCGACGGCACGATCCTGCACGCCTCGAAGGCCGCAACCCGCGCCGGACTGCCGGTGCTCGGCGTGAACATCGGCACGATGGGCTTCATGGCCGAGCTGGAGGCCTCCGATATGGAGCGGCTGAAGCAGTTGGCCGGGGATGATTGGCACGTAGAGGAGCGCATGATGCTGCACGTGCGCGTCGAGCACGAGGGGAAATGCATCGCCGACGAGGTCGCGCTCAACGACGCCGTCATTACCAAGGGCGCCGTGGCGCGCGTGGTGCAGATGAGCCTGAGCTGCGACGGCGTCGAGGTCGTCAGCTTCAGCGGCGACGGCGTGATCCTCGCGACTCCGACCGGCTCGACGGCCTATTCCATGTCGGCCGGCGGACCGATCGTCGAGCCGTCGGCGCGCAACATCGTCATCACGCCGATCTGCGCGCACGATCTGCATACCAAAACCGTCGTGACGGCGGCAAACCGCACGATCGTCGCAACCATCGGACGCATCGGCCGCAAGAACGCCTTCCTGTCGGTTGACGGCGGCCGCGCCCTGCGCCTGAGCGCGGGCGACCGCGTCATCGTGACCGCCGCGTCCTGCACCACGAAGCTCGTTCGCCTCAGCGACCGCAGCTTTTTTGACATTGTAAGAAATAAGTTCAAATAAATCGGGAGGTTTCCTCATGAAAGCGAACCGTCAGACGAAAATTCTGGAGCTGATCGCAGAAAAACACATTGAAACGCAGGAGCAGCTGCTCAACGAGCTGAACGCCTGCGGCTTCCGCAGCACGCAGGCGACCGTTTCGCGCGACATCAAGGAGCTGCGCATCATCAAAACACTCGACGGTCTGGGCGGCTATCACTATTCCGCGCCGCAGACCCATGACGTCAACCGCTTTGACAGCCGCTTCCGCGTGATCTTCCGCGAATGCGTCACGAATATCGACTTTGCGCAAAACCTGATCGTCGTCAAGACCGTGCCCGGCCTGGGTGCGGCGGCCGGCGCGAACATTGACGCGCTGCATATGCCCGACGTGGTCGGCACGCTCTCCGGCGACGATACGACGCTGGTCATCATGCGCGACAACGCCTCCGCCGCGGAATTCTGCGCGGAAATCCACAAAATGCTCGACTGATCCCGATCGTCCGTTCCCGGAAGGAGGCGCGTTATGCTTCGGCTGCTGCATATTGAAAACATTGCCGTCATCGAACAGGCCGAGATCGTCTTCGAGGACGGCTTCAACGTCATGACCGGCGAGACCGGCGCAGGCAAATCGATCGTCATCGACGCGATTTCGGCCATTTTGGGCGAACGCGCCTATCGCGACATGATCCGAACCGGAACGAGCCGGGCGGCCGTCCGCGCGATTTTTGACCGCGTGCCGGAGCTGCCGTGGTTCGCCGAGAACGGCGTGCCCTACGACGCCGAGACGGACATCCGGCGTGAGCTGACCGCCGACGGCAAGAACCTCTGCCGCGTGAACGGCACGGCCGTGACGGTGGGCGTGCTGAAGAAGCTCGGCGTGCAGCTCATCAACATCCACGGCCAGCACGACAGCGCTGCGCTGTTTGACGAGGCGCAGCATCTGACCGTTCTCGACAGCTTTGCCGAGGACGAGGCCGAGCGCGCGGCCTATGCCGAGCGCTATGAGGCCGTGCGGGCGCTGCGGCGCGAGATTGACCGGCTCTCCATGGACGAGAGCGAAAAGCTGCGGCGCATGGAGTCGCTGCAATATCAGATCGACGAGCTGACGAAGGCGCATCTGCGCCCCGGCGAGGAGGAGGAGCTGGAGGCGCGGCGCAAACTGATGCAGAACGCCGAGAAGCTCTCCGACGGCCTGCACGAGGCGTCGGCCTGCCTCGACGGCGACAGTCAGACCGACGGCGCGGCCACCCTGCTGGGACAGGCGGAGCGCGCGCTGGCGCGGCTCGCGCGGATCGACGACCAGCTTGCTCCGCTTCAGGAGACGGTGGCCGACCTCATGTACCGCGTGCGCGACTGCGCCGAGCAGGTCGCCGAACAGGTCGACGCGCTGAGCTTCAGCGAGGCAGAACTGGACGACGTCGAGCAGCGGCTCGACATCCTGCACCGGCTGCACCGCAAGTACGGCCCGACCTGCGAGGAGATGCTGGCCTATCTGGAAAAGGCCAAAAATGAGCTGGATGAGATCGAATTTTCCAGCGATCGGGTCGAGCAGCTCAAGAAAAAGCTGCGCGCCGCCGAGCAGACGGCGCAGGAGGCTGCGCTCGTGCTGCGCGAGCGCCGTAAGCGGGCGGGCGAACAGCTCAGCGCGCGCATTTGCTCCGAGCTGGCCGAGCTGGACATGAAAAAGGTCGAATTCTCCTGCGTGTTCACCGAGACGGAGCTGACGCCGCTGGGCGCGGACGCCGTCGCGTTTTATATGACGGCGAATGCCGGCGAGGCGCTCAAACCGCTCAGCAAGGTCGCCTCCGGCGGCGAGCTGGCGCGCATCATGCTGGCGCTCAAGAACGTGCTGGCCGAGCGCGACCGTGTGCCCACGCTGATCTTCGATGAGGTCGACACGGGCGTCTCCGGACGCGCGGCGCAGCGCGTGGCCGAGAAGCTGCTGGCAGTCTCGCGGACGAAGCAGGTGCTCTGCGTGACGCATCTGCCGCAGCTTGCGGCGCTGGCCGACACGCATTTCCGCATCGCCAAGCGCGAGGCTGACGGCCGCACCTATACCAGCGTCACGCCGCTGGACTTCGAGGGGCGGCGGCAGGAGCTGGCGCGCATCATCGGCGGCGCGAGCATCACCGAGACGACCCTGCAAAGCGCGGGCGAGATGCTCAAGCAAAGACAGGCTTGACAAAAGCCGATTTGTCTGATAGGATAGAAAAAACGCAAGGAAGGGAAGAAGTACCCGCGCGCTTCGCGCGCAGAGAGCCGCCGGTTGGTGCAAGGCGGTCGGAGGACGCGGCGAACTACATCCCGGAGCGGCCGGCCTGAAGCAGCAGTAGGGCCGGACGGGTGCGCCCGTGAGCGCGCAGGGGTTTTAAGGAACCTCCGAATCAATCGGCTGCGGCGCTCAGCGGGTCTTTTGCCCCGGCTTATCGGTTTGAAAATCTTGAAATACACAAAGTATTCCTGCGATTTCCAAACCTCAATCTGGAACAAAATCCCTCGCTGACCACTCTTGCGATTGAATCAGAGCTTCCTTCACGACCCGCCGAGGCAGCCGCCGCGAGGCGTCTGCGAACCAGAGGTGGTACCGCGTAATTTTTTACGTCCTCTGTCCGGATAAGCGGACGGGGGACGTTGATTTTTTAGGAGGAATTATGAAAATTTACGACGAACTGGTCGCCCGCGGTCTAATCGCGCAGGTGACCAACGAGGAAGAGATCCGCGAAATGGTCGACAACGGCAAGGCGACGTTCTACATCGGCTTCGACCCGACGGCCGACTCGCTGCACGTCGGCCATTTTATGGCGCTGTGCCTGATGAAGCGGCTGCAAATGGCCGGAAACAAGCCCATCGCCCTCATCGGCGGCGGCACGGCCATGATCGGCGACCCGTCCGGCCGCACGGACATGCGCTCGATGATGACCCGCGAGACGATCGAGCACAACTGCGCCTGCTTCAAAAAGCAGATGGAGCACTTCATCGAGTTCGGCGAGGGCAAGGCGCAGATGGTCAACAACGCCGACTGGCTGCTGAACCTCAACTACATTGAGTTCATCCGCGACATCGGCGCGTGCTTCTCGGTCAACAACATGCTGCGCGCCGAGTGCTTCAAACAGCGCATGGAGAAGGGGCTGAGCTTCCTCGAGTTCAACTACATGCCCATGCAGTCCTACGATTTTTACTACCTGTTCCAGCACTACGGCTGCAACATGCAGTTCGGCGGCAACGACCAGTGGAGCAATATGCTCGGCGGCACCGAGCTGATCCGCCGCAAGCTCGGCAAGGACGCCCACGCCATGACCATCACGCTGCTACTCAATTCCGAGGGCAAAAAGATGGGCAAGACGGCCAAGGGTGCGGTCTGGCTCGACCCGAACAAGACCTCCCCGTTCGATTTCTTCCAGTATTGGCGCAACGTCGACGACGCCGATGTCATGAAGTGCATCCGGATGCTGACCTTCCTGCCGCTCGAGCAGATCGACGAGATGGACAAGTGGGAGGGCAGCGAGCTGAACAAGGCCAAGGAGCTCCTTGCCTATGAGCTGACGAAGCTCGTCCACGGCGAGGAGGAGGCCGAAAAGGCGCGCACGGCGGCCAAGGCGCTCTTCGCGGGCGGCGCGGACGACTCCGACATGCCCACGACCGAGCTGACCGAGGCGCAGCTCACAGACGGCAGAATCGCGATCCTCGACCTCATGATGGCCTGCAAGCTGGCGCCCACGAGAAGCGAGGCGCGGCGTCTGGTGCAGCAGGGCGGCGTGCTGGCCGACGACGAGAAGGTCAGCGGCATCGACGTCTGCTTCACGGCCGAGCAGCTCCGCCGCGGCGTGAAGCTCCGCAAGGGCAAGAAGGTCTATCACAAGGCGACCCTGAAATAAGCGGGGCGGGCGCGCAAAGCTGCGCCGCGCAGGGAAGTCCGGCCTTCGGCCAAGTGGAATATGCCGGCGCATGTTGAAGCACGGCCGAGCCCGTGATACAGCCTGAATTTGCACAAGGATATAAAGCTCCGCAGCATGACAGACGCGCTGCAAGGAGGCATGATAAAAGCGGCAGGTTTTTGAAAAACCTGCCGCTTTCATACTAGAATCTGTGCGCCGCGCTTGCGATTGAATCAGAGGCTCCCGGTTATTTCTTCTCGGCCTCGGCGGCGCGTTTTCTACCGTTGCCGTAATAGTATGCGCTGACCAGCCCCGGGCCGGTGTGCGCACCGATGATCGTGCCGATGTAGGAATAGAAAATGTCCTTGAAGCCCGCGGTCTCGCGGATCTGCTCGGCGAAGATCTCCGCCTGCTCGCGGTCGTCGGCGTGGCAGACGTAGAGCGTATGATTCTGCGGGTCAATGGCCTCGTCACGGATGATCTCGGCAATGCGGGCGTAGGTGCGTTTACGGCCGCGGCATTTTTCCACGACCTTCAGCTCGCCGGCCGGATTCAGATTCAGGATCGGCCAGATGTTCAACGTGTGCGCAACGACCATGCCCGCCCGGCTGACGCGGCCGCCGCGATAGAGATAGCTCAGATCGCCGGTCGTGTAATACGGGCAGGCCAGCAGGCGGTTTTCCTCCAGCCAAGCGACGGCCTCCTGGGCGGTCTTGCCCTCGTCGCGCAGGTCGGCAGCGGCAAGCGCCAGCATTCCGTAGCTCATCGACGCGCCCAGCGAGTCGACAATGTAAAGCTCGGCCTCCGGGTGATCCTGCAGGAACTGGTCGCGCGCCAGCAGGGCATTCTGGTAAGTTCCCGAAATGCCGCTGCCCATGGCCAGGTGGACGATCGGCAGGTGCTGCTTCAGCAGCTCCGGCCAGAACGCGAGATATTCGCCGACGTTCACGGCGCTCGTGTGCACCACAGAGCCGTTGCCCATTTTGGTGAAGAAATTGTGCAGATCCTCCGGGCGCATCGTGTCGACGCAATCCGCGCCGTCCATTTCATAGCGCATCATCAGGGGATATATCGCCCGCTCCCGGCAGACGTCGGCTGTCAGATCACAGCCGGAGTCGGTTGCAAATACAAATTTTTGTTCCATAGGTTGTCCTCCGTTTTGACGCATCACGCGCCGAATTTTAAAACCGTGGCCGAAAGCCGACCGCATATGGCGGGAAGAGCACGGCCTGTATGAGGTCTCATGCAGGAGCACGGTGCCGCTATTTGCGATGCTTCTTCCCGGCAAAGCTATGCCTTTGATTCTAACGGATCGCGGCGGGAAATGCACCCTCCAAGCCGGATTTGGCTGTAAATTACTGGTAGAATCGCGCTCTACTCACAGTAGAGTGCAATTTTAAAGAGAAAATAAAATGAGAAACGATTGAAAAACCGGGACGATCCGGAGAGACGCTTCCGGGGAACGGGGAACGTCTGATACTGATTCTTGATTCAAGTATTGAATCAAGAATCTCGTGTGCTACGCACACGCGCAGCGTGCGCATGCACGCTGCGCCGTCTCATGCAAAATCTGAGCGCTGCAGCCGATTGATTCAGAGGTTCCCTAGGGAACCTCTGAATCAATCGGCTGCGGCGCTCAGCGGGTCTTTTGCCCCAACTTATCGGTTTGAAAATCTTGAAATACACAAAGTATTCCTGCAATTTCCAAACCTCAATTTGGAACAAAATTCCTTGCTGACCGCTCTTGCAATTTAATCAGAGGTTCCCTAGTATGACGCCGCGCGGCAGCGATGCCTGCCGGGCAGCTCCGGCTTGCGCGCGGAAATCTGTCGCGCCGGACGGGTGAATATGCCGACGCGCGGGAGCTTCACAGCGAGAATCCCGCCCCGGACTCATACCGGCACCCGATTCGGTTCGCGGAGGTTGAGCCGGTATCGGCATAACGCGCCGATGCAAAAGCGCCGTGGGCGGAGGCTCACGGCGCTTTTGCGTTTATGGAGTTTTACGGGCGCGGGGCAGCTTGCGACGCCTTGCGGCGAACGGAACCCCGCGCGTCGGAAAACGGGATCAGTCCTTATACAGCTCGACGAGCTTGGTCAGGTGCTCATAGCGCTCCTTGGCCGCAGCCTCGTTGCGCTCGAACAGGGTCTCTGCGCGCTCCGGGAACTCACGGGTCAGGCGGTTGTAGCGAGCCTCGTTGAGCAGGAACTCACGGTAGCCCTCCTTCGGCGCCTTGGAATCCAGCGTGAACTTGCCGGTCTCCTTGGACGGGTCGAAGCGGAACATGTTCCAATAGCCGCAGTCGACAGCCTTCTTCATCTCTTCCTGGCAGTGGATCATGCCGCCCTTGATGGAGTGCATTTCGCACGGGGCATAGCCGATGATGAGCGACGGGCCGTTGTAGGCCTCGGCCTCGGTGATGGCCTTGATGGTCTGTGCGGGGTTGGCGCCCATGGCGACCTGCGCGACGTAGATATAGCCATAGGACATGGCGATCTCGGCAAGGCTCTTCTTCTTGGTCTCCTTACCGGCTGCCGCGAACTGCGCGACCTGACCGAGGTTGGAGGCCTTGGAGGCCTGTCCGCCGGTGTTGGAATAGACCTCGGTGTCGAAGACGAAGATGTTGACGTCCTTGTTCTGCGCCAGAACGTGATCCACGCCGCCGAAGCCGATGTCGTATGCCCAGCCGTCGCCGCCGAAGATCCAGACGGACTTCTTGGAGAGGTATTCCTTATCCTTCAGGATTTCCGCAGCCAGCTTGCAGGCGTCGCAGTCGCAGCCGGGAACGAGCGCCTCTTCCAGAGCCGCAGCGTAGGCCATGGAGGCTTCCTTGTTGGCGCTGCCGTCGTTCATGGTGTCGAGCCACTTCTGAGCGGCCTCCTTGAGCGGAGCATAGGTCCAGTCGACGGCAAGCAGCTTGCGGGTCTTCTCGGCAAGCGCCTCGCGGATGACCTCCTGCGCGGTGTACATGCCGTAGCCGTGCTCGGCGTTGTCCTCGAACAGGGAGTTCGACCATGCCGGGCCGTGACCGTTCTTGTCGGTGCAGTAGGGAGACGTTGCGCCCGGGCCGCCCCAGATGGACGAGCAGCCGGTGGCGTTGGAGATATACATGCGGTCGCCGAAGAGCTGGGTGACCAGACGCGCATAGGACGTCTCGGCGCAGCCCGCGCAGGAGCCGGAGAACTCAAGCAGCGGCTGCTTGAACTGGCTGCCCTTGACGGTGAGATCCTCCATGTCGGCCTTCTTGGAGACCTTGGAGACCATGTAGCCGAAGACCTCCTGCTGCTCGAGCTGGGATTCCTGCGGAACCATGGAGATGGCCTTGGTCGGGCAGACGCCGACGCAGACGCCGCAGCCCATGCAGTCGAGCGGGGAGACGGCCATGGCATACTGATAGACGCCCTTGCCCTTGCCGGCCTTGACCGGACGGATCTTCGCGGCTGCGGGCGCGTTCTTGGCCTCTTCCTCGGTCAGAGCGAAGGGACGGATGGTCGCGTGCGGGCAGACGAAGGCGCAGTTGTTGCACTGGATGCACTTGTCGGCATCCCACTCGGGGACGGTGACGGCGACGCCGCGCTTCTCATAGGCGGAGGCGCCCAGCTCAAACTGACCGTCGACGTGATCCTCGAAGGCGGAGACGGGCAGGCTGTCGCCGTCCATCTTGTCGACGGGCATCAGGATGTTCTTGACCATCTTGACCAGCTCGGGCTTGCCCTCGAGCACGGTCTCGTCCTTCTTGTCCTCGGCGTTTGCCCATGCGGCCGGAACCTCGACCTTGACATAAGCGGTCGCGCCGGCGTCGATGGCCTTCCAGTTCTTCTCGACGACGTCCATGCCCTTCTTGGCGTAGGAGTGCTCGGCGGCGTCCTTCATATACTTGATGGCGTCTGCCTCGGGCATGACCTTGGCCAGGGAGAAGAAGGCGGACTGCAGGATGGTGTTCGTGCGCTTGCCCATGCCGACCTGAATGGCCAGATCAATGGCGTTGATGGTGTAGAGCTGAATGTTGTTCTTGGCGATGTAGCGCTTGGCCTCTGCGCTCAGATGATGCTCCAGCTCGGCCAGATCCCACTGGCAGTTGATGAGGAACACACCGCCGGGCTTGACGTCGTTGACGATCTTGAAGCCCTTGGTGATGTAGGACGGGTTGTGGCAGGCGACGAAGTCGGCCTTGTTGATGTAGTACGGGCTCTTGATGGGCTTGTCGCCGAAGCGCAGGTGGCTGATCGTGACGCCGCCGGTCTTCTTGGAGTCGTACTGGAAGTAGGCCTGAACGAACTTGTCGGTGTGGTCGCCGATGATCTTGATGGAGTTCTTGTTCGCGCCGACGGTGCCGTCGCCGCCCAGACCCCAGAACTTGCACTCGATGGTGCCCTCTGCGGCGGTGTTGGGAGCCGGATGCTCCTCGAGGGACAGATGGGTCACATCGTCGTTGATGCCGATGGTGAAATGACGCTTCGGCTCGTCCTTTGCCAGCTCTTCATAGACGGCGAAGACGGAGGCAGGGGGCGTGTCCTTCGAGCCGAGGCCGTAGCGGCCGCCGATGACCGGGATCATGCGGCCGGCGTTTGCCAGCGCGGTGACGACGTCCAGATAGAGCGGCTCGCCCAGAGCGCCCGGCTCCTTGGTGCGGTCGAGCACGGCCAGCTTCTTGCAGGTGGCCGGAATGGCCTCGAGCAGCTTGTCGGCGCGGAACGGACGGTAGAGACGAACCTTGACGAGGCCGACCTTTTCGCCGTGCGCGTTCATGTAGTCGATGACCTCCTCTGCGACGTCGCAGATGGAGCCCATGGCGATGATGACGCGGTCGGCGTCGGGCGCGCCGTAGTAGTTAAAGAGCTTGTAGTCGGTGCCGAGCTTGGCGTTGACCTTGCCCATGTATTCCTCGACGATCTCGGGCAGCGCGTCGTAGTACTTGTTGCAGGCCTCGCGATGCTGGAAGAAGGTGTCGCCGTTCTCGTGAGAGCCGCGCATGGCGGGGCGCTCCGGGTTCAGGCAGTGCTTGCGGAACGCGTCGACGGCGTCCATGTCGCACATTTCCTTCAGGTCGTCGTAGTCCCAGACGGCGATCTTCTGCAGCTCGTGGGAGGTGCGGAAGCCGTCAAAGAAGTTGATGAAAGGAACGCGGCCCTTGATCGCGGCCAGATGCGCCACGGGAGCCAGATCCATGACCTCCTGCACATTGCCCTCGGCGAGCATGGCAAAGCCGGTCTGGCGGCAGGCGTAGACGTCGCTGTGGTCGCCGAAGATGTTCAGCGCATGGGAAGCTACGGTACGGGCCGAGACATGGAAGACGGCCGGGAGCAGCTCGCCTGCGATCTTATACATGTTCGGGATCATCAGCAGCAGACCCTGCGAAGCAGTGTAGGTGGTGGTGAGGGCGCCGGCTGCGAGAGAGCCGTGCACCGTGCCGGCGGCGCCGGCCTCGGACTGCATCTCGACGACCTTGACGCGGTTGCCGAAGATGTTGAGGCGACCCTGCGCAGACCACTGGTCAACGTAGTCCGCCATCGGGCTGGACGGGGTGATGGGGTAGATGCCAGCTACTTCGGTAAAGGCGTAGCTGACATGCGCGGCGGCGGTATTGCCGTCCATCGTCTTTAACTTTCTTGCCAAAATAAATACCTCCTGAAACGTGTTTATTCACACACAAGTTCATTTTAACACTTTCGTTTCCGTTTGTAAATCAGAAAAACGCCCCATTCGACGAAAATCTTGTAAATTTTTGAAAAACAGGCGGCGGCGGCCGCGCGCGGGCGGAAAAAACGGGCCGCAGCGAAAAATTCGCCGCAGCCCGGGATGGTGTTATAATGTAGAATGTCCTTTACAGATGCAGGACGCGCTCCTTGATCTCCTGCGTGCGCCCCTGGTTCCAGAACTGCGTGCCGATGTAGCCGCAGGTGCGGCGGGCGACGTTCAGCTTGCTCTGGTCGCGGTTGCCGCAGTTCGGGCACGTCCAGACCAGCTTGCCGTCCTCGTCCTCGACGGCGGAGATCTCGCCGTCGTAGCCGCAGACCTGACAATAGTCGCTCTTGGTGTTCAGCTCGGCGTACATGATGTTGTCATAGATGAACTTCATGATCTCGAGCACGGCGTCGATGTTGTTCTGCATGTCCGGAACCTCGACGTAGCTGATCGCGCCGCCGGGCGAGAGCGCCTGGAACTGCGCCTCGAAGGCCAGCTTGTCGAAGGCGTTGACGTGCTCCGTGACGTGGATATGGTAGGAATTGGTGATATAGCTGCGGTCGGTCACGCCCGGCACGATGCCGAAGCGCTTTTGCAGGCACTTGGCGAATTTATAGGTCGTGGATTCCAGCGGCGTGCCGTAGAGGCTGAAGTCGATGTTCGTCTCCTTTTTCCACTTGGCGCAGGCGGCGTTCAGATAACGCATGACGTCGAGGGCGAAGGGCGTGGCCGACGGATCGGTGTGGGATTTGCCGGTCATGTATTTCACGCATTCGTAAAGCCCGGCGTAGCCCAGCGAGATCGTGGAATAGCCGCCGTAGAGCAGCTTGTCGATCGGCTCGCCCTTTTTCAGGCGCGCCAGCGCGCCGTACTGCCAGAGGATGGGCGCGGCGTCGGAGAGCGTGCCCTTGAGGCGGTTGTGGCGGCACATCAGCGCGCGGTAGCACAGGTCGAGGCGCTCGTCGAAGATCTTCCAGAATTTTTCCGGGTCCCGGCCGGAGGACAGCGCCACGTCGACCAGATTGATCGTCACGACGCCCTGATTGAACCGGCCGTAATACTTCGGCTTGCCGTTCTCGTCGACATAGGGCGTCAGGAAGCTGCGGCAGCCCATGCAGGTGTAGCAGTGCCCCTCGCCGTTTTTGTCGACCTTCAGCTCAAGCATCTTCTTCTCGGAGATATAGTCCGGCACCATGCGCCGCGCGGTGCATTCGGCGGCCAGACGCGTCAGGTAATAATACTTGGAATCCGGGTGGATGTTGTCCTCCTCGAGGACGTAGATCAGCTTCGGGAAGGCCGGGGTGATCCAGACGCCCTTCTCGTTCTTGACGCCCTGATAGCGCTGGCGCAGCGTCTCCTCAATGATGATCGCGAGGTCGTGCTTCTCCTGCGGGCTGCGCGCCTCGCCGAGATACATGAACACGGTGATGAAGGGCGCCTGTCCGTTCGTGGTCATGAGCGTGACGACCTGATACTGGATGGTCTGCACGCCGCGCTGGATCTCCTCGCGCAGACGCTGCTCGACGATCTCGGCGATCTTATCCTCCGAGACGGGGACGCCGAGCGTCTCGACCTCCTTTTCCACCGAGCGGCGGATCTTTTTGCGGCTGACGTCGACGAACGGCGCAAGATGCGTCAGACTGATGGACTGACCGCCGTACTGGTTCGAGGCGACCTGCGCGATGATCTGCGTGGCGATGTTGCAGGCCGTCGAGAAGGAATGCGGCTTTTCGATCAGCGTGCCGGAGATGACCGTGCCGTTTTGCAGCATATCCTCAAGGTTGACCAGATCGCAGTTGTGCATGTGCTGGGCGTAATAATCGGCGTCGTGGAAGTGGATCAGGCCGGCGTCGTGCGCCTCGACGATGTCGTGCGGCAGCAGCAGGCGGGCGGTGATGTCCTTGGAGACCTCGCCGGCCATATAGTCGCGCTGGACGGCGTTGATGGTGGGGTTCTTGTTCGCGTTCTCCTGCTTGACCTCCTCGTTGTTGCACTCGATCAGGGAGAGAATGCGGTCGTCGGTGGTGTTGCTCTGACGAACGAGCGAACGGGTGTAGCGGTAGGTGATATATTTCTTGGCGACCTCAAAGGCGCCGTGCGCCATGATCTGATCCTCGACGAGGTCCTGGATCTCCTCGACGGACAGACTGCGGTTCATCGTCTCGCAGCGGATCGCAACGCTCTCGGCAATGCGGTCGATCTGGAGCTGGGTGAGCCGCGCGGCCTCCTCGACGACGCTGTTGGCCTTGCCGATCGCGGTGCGGATCTTTTCCAGATCGAAGACGGCCTCGGCTCCGTTTCGTTTGATGATCTTCATAGTCAATGCTCCTCCGTTTTCCATCCGGCGTGAGCCGGAAACGCCTACATTATACCATATCTTGTGGCAAATGCAAGAGGGAAACACAATATTTTTGATTTTTGCGTTTTGGAAAGAAAAACGCGGATTTTTTGGGGAAAGACTTCCATTTTCAGCGGGAATCGAGTATAATTATTAAATTAACGAGAAATTCGAGGGATTTCATGAAACGAATCGCAAGTATTCAGGATTTTTCCTGCATCGGAAGCTGCTCGCAGACCATTGCGCTGCCGGTGCTCTCGGCCATGGGCGTGGAATGCGCGGCGCTGCCGACGGCGCTGCTCTCGGCGCACACGGCCTTTGACGGCTTCGTCAGCCTCGATCTGACGCCGCAGCTCCCGGCGATCATGGCGCACTGGCGCGCGATGCACCTGCGCTTCGACGCCGTTTACACCGGCTATCTGGCTTCGGCCGAGCAGGTCGGGCTGGTGGGCGCGCTGCTGGACGGCATGGACGAGCGCCCGGCGCTGACGCTGATCGACCCGGTCATGGGCGACAACGGCGCGCTCTACGCCGGATTTTCCGACGCGTTCCCGCAGGCGATGCGCGCGCTCTGCGGCCGCGCCGATGTTCTGACTCCTAACGTAACCGAGGCGTGCCTCCTGACGGGGACGGCCTACAGCCCCGTGCAGGATGCGGCGCAGACGCGGCGGCTGCTGGAGCGGCTGCTCGAGCTGGGCTGCCGTGCGGCCGTGCTGACCGGCCTGCGCGTGGACGGTGATATGGCCGTCGCGGCGCTGCAGCGGGACGGAACCGGGACGCTCGTGCGCACGTCCTATATCCCGGAGGTCTTTCACGGCACGGGCGACCTGTTCGCCTCGACCTGCGCCGGGGCGCTCGTGCAGGGCGCGCCGCTGGAGCGCGCCGTGCGCCTCGCGGCCGACTATGTCGCGCTGACGCTGCGCCGCACGGTGCAGGCTCCCGACCGCCGCTGGTACGGCGTGAATTTTCAGGAAACGCTGCCCGAGCTGATGGCTCGCTGGCAGAACATAAAGGAGGAACTTCCATGACTTCACCGTTGCGTCGTTCCCGCCGCGCGGAGCGCTGGACGCTCCCGCTGGCATTTTTGCTGCCGTTTTTCATCTGCTGCCTCGTCTTTGCCTGCTCCGGCTTCTTCCCGTTCGGGGATAAGCAGATCATGGCCAGCGACGAATGGCATCAGTATTATCCGTTTCTCGTGACCTTCCGCGAGAAGCTGCGCACCGGCGGCTCGATGCAGTATAGCTGGGATGTCGGCATGGGCACGGCCTATGCCCCGCTCTATGCCTATTATCTGGCAAGCCCGCTCTATCTGTTCTCGGCACTCGTGCCGCTGAGCGTCCTGCGCGAGTATTTCGCGCTGATGACGGTCATGAAGCTGGCCTTTGCCGGGCTGTTTTTTGCCTATTTTCTGAAGACGGTCTTCCGCAGAAGCAGCCTGAGCATGGCCGTCTTCGCGCTGGGCTACGCGCTGTGCGCGTGGGCGTGCGGCTATTATTGGAACATCATCTGGCTCGATGCCTTTGCGCTGCTGCCGCTTCTGATTGCCGCGACGGTCGTGCTGCTGCGCGACGGCCGCTTCCGCCTGTATGTGCTGGCGCTGGCGCTGACGATCTGGAGCAACTATTACATCGGCTATATGTGCTGCCTGTTCGTGGCGCTGTTTTTCTTTGCCTATTGCTTCGTCAACTGGCAGGGCGGCCGGAACTTCGGCAAGCGCTTCGTGCGCATCGCGCTCGGCACGGTGCTCGGCGTCGGCATGACGGCGGCGCTGCTGCTGCCGATGCTGCTGGCCATGCAGGGGACGTATTCCTCCCGCAGCATCGAGGTCAGGACGTTTGCCATGAACATCGCCGAGGGCGCTTACGGCGACCTCGCCGCAGCCGGCGGCCTCTGGAGCCTGCTGAAAAACGAGACGCTGCCCGGGATGCTCTCGGCGATCCGGCAGGTGCTCACGCAGCTTCTGACCAGCCCGACGATCACGAGCATGGAGGGGCTGCCGAACATCTTCTGCGGCCTGAGCATGACGATCCTGAGCGTGCTGTATCTCTTCGACGGGCGCATTCGCCTGCGCGAAAAGCTCATGTGCCTGCTCCTGCTGGCCTTCCTCGTGCTGAGCTTCCTGTTCCGTCCGCTGGACTACCTCTGGCACGGCTTCCATTTCCCGAATATGCTGCCCTATCGCTTCAGCTTCCTGTTCCCGTTCGTGCAGCTCTTTATGGCCTACCGCCTCTGGACGCACCGCGACACCCTGAAAAAATGGACGCTCGTCCCGGCTGCGCTGGCCGGTCTGCTGCTGATCTGGAACGACGTGCAGCTCGGAGACGTTGTGCTGCGGCAGACCGTGCTCAGCGCGCTCGTGCTCGTCGGCACGATCCTCGCGCTGGCGGTCTATGCGCCGACGGGGCTGCGCCGCACGCTCGGCACGGTCGCACTCTGCGCGGTCATGGTCATGGAGATGTCCGTGACCTTCGCCTACGGCGTGGATCAGGTCGGCATCACGACGCGCACGGGCTACCCGCGCGACAACGACGCTGTGCAGCAGCTCATTGCTTACGCCAACGGCCTCGAGGAGGGCACGCCCTTCTTCCGCATGGAGACGAGCCAGACGCAGACCCTCAACGACGGCGCGCTCAACGGCTACCACGGCGTGTCGATGTTCAACTCCTCGGCGAACGTCGTGTTCAACCGCTTCAGCCACAGCCTCGGCCTGTCGGCGTGGCCGGGCAGCAACCGCTATGCCTACTATGAATCGACGCCGTTCGCCAACACGATGTGCGCGATCAAATATCTGCTCAACCGCGAGTCGGTCACGGTCGAATCGCCCTACACCGTCTCGATCGCCTCCGCCGGGAGCACGAAGCTCCTGCGCAACGAGTCCTATATCGCGCCGGGCTTCCTAGTCGACTCGGATTTTGCCGATTTCGTCTCGGAGGAATACCGCCATCTTTCGCTCGACGAGCAGGCGCGGCTGTTTGCGTCCGTGACGGGCGTCGCCGAGCCGCTTTATGAGAAGCTCGGCAGCGAAGCGCTCGACGCCACGGCGGACACCTCCTTCAGCAAGACCGGCGGCACGGGTACGAGCTTCCGCTATATCGCGCCGGAGGGCGCGGAGGACGCCGCGGTCACGGTGCGCTATCAGGTGCCGCATGACGGACTGGTCGCCGTCTCGGTCTACGCGCCGAGCGGCACAAAGGAGGTCGACTGCTCCCGCAACGGGGAGCTCGTGATGAGCCGCAAGACGCGCGTGCCGCTGGTGTTCACGCTCGGCGCGTGCAGCGCGGGCGACGAGCTGACCTTCTCGTTCGACGTGGATGCCGGAACGGCAAACAACATCTCCCTGCAGGTCGCCATGCAGGATGACACGGTCTATGAGCGCGGGCTTGCCGCGCTGCGCGACGAGCCCTGGCAGGTGACGCAGTGGGACGACACCTGTATCAAGGGCACGATCGACGTGAAGCAGGACGGCATCTTCTACGCCGCGATCCCCTATGAGCGTGGCTGGAGCGCGACGGTCGACGGCGAGCCGGTGGAGCTTGCGCCGACCTACGACCCGCAGGAGACGAACGTCCGCGGGACGGACGCGGTCATCAGCTTTCCGCTGACGGCCGGAGCGCATGAGATCGTGCTGACCTATCGCTCGCGCGGCCTTGTGCCGGGTCTGACGATCTCCGGCGTGTGCCTGCTGGCCTTTTTGGCGCTGGTGATCGCGCTGCGCAGGCGGCCGGTGCTGCTGCCGGACGAGCGCGACGGACTTGACCCCGCCGAGCGCGTCGGCCGCCGCGCGAGAAGGCGCGCCGCGCTGGCCACGCTGGCCGGGGAATTTGACCCCGACGGCGACGAGCTGCCCGAGGAGGACGAGCCGCTCTCAGACGGGGACGAAACGCCTGACGGGGAGGACGACGCGCCGGAGGCGGACGATTCTGAAGAGAAAACAGAAGAAGGGGAGTCCGATGCACAGACTGAAGAACCGATGGATCGGTGACAGGGCGTTTTACGCCATGGTGCTCTCGCTTGCCGTGCCGATCATGATCCAGAACGGCATCACGCAGTTCGTGAGCCTTTTGGACAACATCATGGTCGGACGCATCGACGAGGCGCATCTGCGCGGCGTCAGCGTTGCCAACACCTTAATATTTGTTTTTAACCTCGCCATTTTCGGTGCGGTGTCCGGCGCGGGCATTTTCGGGGCGCAGTTTTTCGGCTCCGGCAACCGCGAGGGCGTGCAGCACGCCTTCCGCTTCAAGCTGCTCATTTGCGCGGTGCTGACCGTGCTGGGCACGGCGGTGTTCCTGCTGTTCGGCGACGAGCTGATCATGCTCTATCTGCGCGGCGAGGGCACGGAGGCCGAGCGGCAGGCCTCGCTGGTCTATGCGCGGAGCTATTTGCGCATCATCCTGCTGAGCTTCCTGCCCTTCTGCCTGACGCAGATCTACTCCGGCACGCTGCGCGAATGCGGACAGACCGTCGTGCCGATGGTCGCGGGCATCGTCTCCGTGGCCGTGAATCTCTGCTTCAACACGCTGCTGATCTTCGGCTACTGCGGCTTCCCCAAGCTCGGCTCGGACGGCGCGGCAATCGCGACCGTTCTGGCGCGCTATGTCGAAATGGCGGTTGTGATGCTCTGGACGCACCGCAACCCGGAGAAGAACCCCTTCATCGTCGGCGTGTACCGCACGCTGCGGCTGCCGAAGCAGCTTGCGTGGCAGATCACGAAGAAGACCACGCCGCTGATGATCAACGAGACGCTCTGGGCGCTCGGCGTGGCGCTCCTGAGCCAGTGCTATTCCCTCAGCGGGCTGGACGTCGTTGCGGCGAACAACATCTGCTCGACCGTGACGAACGTGTTCAGCGTGGTATTTCTGGCGCTGGGCAATTCCATCGGCATCATCATCGGCCAGCTCCTGGGCGCCGACCGCATTGACGAGGCCAAGGACGCCGACCGCAAGCTGATCTTCTTTGCCGTCTCCACGACGGTCGTGATCGCGGCGATCCTGGCGGCGCTCTCGGGCGCGATCCCGCAGCTCTACGAGGTCTCCGACGGTGTGCGGTCGCTGGCGGCGAAGCTGCTGCTCGTCGCGGCCTGCACCATGCCCTTCGACTGCCTCGCCAACGCCTGCTATTTCACGATCCGCTCCGGCGGCAAGACGCTCGTGACGATGTTCTTCGACAGCTTTTACGGCCTCGTCTTCACCACGCCGCTGGCCTATCTGCTCCGGCTCACAACCGGCATCGACATCGTCTGGCTCTACGCCGTCTGCCGCGCGGTGGAGCTGGGCAAGGGCATCGTCGGCCTGATTTTAATCAAACGGGGCTATTGGATACACAATATTGTAAAGGATCAAAGCAATGAACACAGAGTTTTACCGGAAGCATAGCCTGCTTCGCATTTTCATCTCCTATTTCAAGCCGCACCGCCGGCTGTTCCTGCTGGATATGCTCTGCGCCGTGGTCGTCGCGGCGGTCGATCTGGCCTTTCCGATTGTCTCGCGCGGCGCGATGAAGAGCCTGCTGCCGCAGAACGCCTACGGCCTGTTCTTCACGATCATGGGGATCTTGGGCGTGGCCTATCTGCTGCGCGCCGGGCTTTATTACGTCATCACCTACTGGGGCCATACCTTCGGCATCCGCGTCGAGGCCGACATCCGGCGCGACCTGTTCCGCCATATGCAGACGCTGGGCTATGATTTTTATGACCGCAACCGCACCGGCCAGCTCATGAGCCGCCTGACGAGCGACCTCTTTGAGATCACAGAGCTTGCGCACCACGGCCCGGAGGATCTGCTGATCTCGATGCTGACGATCGTCGGCGCGCTCGTGGTCATGTTCTCGATCGAGTGGCGGTTGGCCGTGGTCGTGCTGGCGATTCTGCCGATTCTGATCGTCGTGCTGATCCTGCGGCGCAAAAAGATGCGCGCGGCGTCCAAGGGCGTCAAGCAGCGCACGGCCGTCATCAACGCCGAGATCGAGTCGTCCCTCTCCGGCATCCGCACGGCCAAGGCCTTCGCCAACGAGGACGTCGAATTCGGAAAATTCGACAACGCCAACGAGCGCTACAAGGTTTCCAAGCGCGAGTTTTATCATCAGATGGGTATCTTCAACGGCTCGCTGGAATTCTTCCTGCCGCTGCTGTCCGTGGCGGTCGTGGCCTTCGGCGGCTGGCTCATCATGCAGGGGCGGATGGAAATGGTCGACCTGCTGACCTTCAGCCTCTACATCTCGACCTTCATCAGCCCCGTGCGCAAGCTCATCAACTTTGCCGAGATGTTCTCGACGGGCTTTGCCGGTCTTGAGCGCTTCACCGAGCTGATGCGCACCGAGCCGCAGCTCAGGGACGCGCCCGACGCCAAGGAGCTGAAGAACGTGCGCGGCGCGATCGATGTTGACGGCGTTAGCTTCGCCTACGGCAGCGACGAGGTGCTCGACAACGTCTCGCTGCACGTCAAGCCCGGCGAGACGGTCGCGATCGTCGGCCCGTCCGGCGGCGGCAAGAGCACGCTTTGCAAGCTGATCCCGCGCTTTTATGACGTCAGCGAGGGCGCAATCCGGATCGACGGGCAGGATGTCCGCGCGGTCACGCAGGAGTCGCTGCACCGCGCTGTCGGCGTCGTGCAGCAGGAGGTCTTCCTCTTTGCCGACACGATCGGCAACAACATCCGCTACGGCAAGCCCGACGCGACGCAGGCCGAGATCGAGGCGGCCGCGAAAAAGGCCGAAATTTATGACGACATCATGGCCATGCCCGACGGCTTCGACACAAACGTCGGCGAGCGCGGCTCGATGCTCTCCGGCGGGCAGAAGCAGCGCGTATCCATCGCGCGGATCTTCCTGAAAAATCCGCCGGTGCTGATCCTCGACGAGGCGACGAGCGCGCTCGACAGCGTGACCGAGTCGAGGATCCAGTCCGCGCTCGACGCGCTGGCCGAGGGCCGCACCACGCTCATCATTGCCCACAGGCTCTCGACCATCCGCAGCGCCGGACGCATCATCGCCGTCGCTGACGGGAAAATCGTCGAGGAGGGCACGCACGACGAGCTGCTGGCGCGAAACGGCCTTTACGCCAAGCTTTACCGCACGCAGAATCTGGGCGAAAATGCCTGAAATTCCCGAGATTGACCGGCTTCCACGCGCCGCCGCGCGCCCAAGCCAGTCGATTCGACTTTTTCTGCGAGCTGTGCCTTGACATCGCTTGCAGGATTCGATAGAATGAGGGTAGAACCATGGAAAAAACGGAGTTGCGCCGGCTGATCCGGCAGAAAAAGCGCGCCCTGACGCCCGAGCAGATCGAGACGGCCTCGGACAGGCTGGCCGAACGGCTCTTCCGGCATCCGCTCTACCGGCAGGCGCGCACGGTCTATCTCTATCTGAGCTGCAATCAGGAGGTGCGCACCGCACCCATTTTGCGCCGCGCATTGGCCGACGGCAAGCGCGTTGCCGCGCCGTGCGTGGAGGGGGAGCGGCTGCGCTTCCGCCTTCTGACGGCGGACACGCCGCTCGTGCCGGACGCCTTCGGCGCGCCCGAGCCGCTCGGGTCGCCGCCCGTCGACGATCCGACGGCGCTCGTGCTGCTTCCGGGGCTGGCCTTTGGCGCCGACGGCGCGCGTCTTGGCTATGGCGGTGGGTTTTACGACCGGTTTTTGCAGCGGGAGCCGCTGCATCCGACCCTTGCGCTTTGCTATGATTTTCAACTGCTCCCGTCGGTGCCGGCGCAGCCGCATGACTGCCGTGCCGATGCGGTAATTTCGGAAGCAACGGAGGTTTCTTTATGAAAATCGAGGCGGTTTGCGAATATAATGACGGTGGGTATCTGTTCTATGCCGCGAATTACCCCGGCGCGTTCGTGCGCGGGGCGTCCGAGGCGATGGCGCTGGCGAAATTCGGCGGCGAGATCCGCAGCTTTCTGCGCTGGAGCGGCGAGCCGGTTCCGCGCTTCGACGAGCCGGAGATCGTCGTTGTGCAGCGCAAGCGCTCGGAGCTGCAAATCTGCGACGCCGACAGCGACGTCCTCTTCGACAGCGAGCGCCGCGCCCTGCCCGAGCCGGAATATGAGCACGGCAAGGCGCTGATGCTCAAGTCGGCGCGCGGCATCCAGAAGCTGTTCGGCGGCATCCCGAACCCGGATATTTCCGACCGCGCGCCGCGCACGAGTTTTTACGGCCCAGTGCCGCGCACACCGCGCGAGATGTACCGCCACATCAACGACGTCACGGCCTACTACGCCGCCGCCGTCGGCATCGGGCTGGAGAACGTACCCGACCTGTACCTCAACCGGCTTCAGGTGCTCTCCGAGCTGGAGGCGCTGCCGGACTTCCTGTCCGACCGCGTCTACACCGCGCCGGACGGCGAGCTCTGGACGATGCGCAAGGTCATCCGCCGCTTCCTCTGGCATGACCGCATCCACGCCCGCGCCATGTGGCGCACGGCCACGTCCCTTTGGGGGCGCGACGAGATCCCGAATCCGTTCTTCTTTGTCTGAAGAACGGGGCGCTTGGGAACCTCTGAATCAATCGGCAGCGGCGCTCAGCGGGTCTTTTGCCCCAGCTTATCGGTTTGAAAATCTTGAAATACAAAAAGTATTCCTGCGATTTCCAAACCTCAATCTGGAACAAAATCCCTCGCTGACCACTCTTGCGATTGAATCAGAGCTTCCCTTGACCTTCAACCGCCGAATCCGGGCGATTCAACCGTCGGTTGAGCACGAAAAAACGGGAATTAACCGACCGATGATAGACTTTTACGGCCCGCACAGCGATAATGAGGGCAAATGAAAAGGAGGCTTCCGATATGAATCAAACGACCATCGGGGAACGCATCAAGTACCACCGCAAGCGACTCGGCATGACACAGGAGCAGCTTGCCGAGCGCATCGGCGTCAGCGCGCAGGCGGTCAGCAAGTGGGAGAACAACCTGTCCTGCCCGGATATTTCCATCCTGCCGGAGCTGGCCGCGCTGTTCGGCATCACAGTCGACGAGCTGCTCGGCAAGAACGAGCCGGTGCACGAGGCCGAGCCGATCGGCAAGGACAAGGGCGTCGAGTTCAACGTCTCACTCGGCAAGGGGAAAAAACACGGTCTGCTGTTCGCAATCTATGTCATCGTGTTCGGCGCGCTGCTGCTGGTCAACATGCTGCTGCCGAACCCGCCGTCCTGGTGGACGGTGCTCTGGACGACCTTTTTGATCTATGTCGGCATTTCGAGCCTTTGCGAGCAGTTTTCCGTTTTCGGAACGGCCGCGACCGTGATCGGCCTGATCTTTTTTGTCAACGCGTATCATGCGCTGCCGCTGCCCCGCATCGGCTGGAAGATCATCATTCCGGTCTGCCTTGTGCTCTGGGGCGTCAGTATGCTCTGCGATCATTATATCAAAAAGAACCGCAAATACCGCGCGCTCCTGAAGCACAAGGGCAAGGAAATGCACCGCGAATACAGCTGCTATGACGGAATGCTGCGCTGCGACCTGTCCTTCGGCAGCTACCGTGCGGCCGTCGTCACCCCGGAGCTGAAGGGCGGCAGCATCGACAGCAGCTTCGGCGATTTCACGGTCGATTTCTCCGCCTGCGGCTGCATCGCTCCCGGCTGCCGGCTTGACCTCGAAAACAATTTCGGCTCGCTGACGCTGCTCGTCCCGGAGCGCTATCGCGTCGATGTGCAGCAGAAGAATTGCAGCTTCGGCAGCTTCGAGACCAAGGGCGAGCCGGCGAAAAACCCGGACGGAACGCTGCTCCTGAACATCGATTGCAGCTTCGGCTCGGTTTTTGTGCAGTACATTTAAAATAAAACGCGGCAGGCTTTGCGAAAAGCCTGCCGCGTTTCTCTTTAAGCAAGAAAACCACCGGCAGTGCCGGTGGCTCCAAAAAGGTTTTGCGGGAAAACGGAACGATTTTCGGAACAAAACGTTTGAAAAACGATGCGGGGCGACACCGCGCAAAAAACGACCGCATAAAATGAAAAACGTTCGTTTCCAAACAAAACCGCCCCGATTTCGTGTCATTGCGAGGAGCGCAGCGACGTGGCAATCTTAAAGTTTGAGGCATGGCATCCCGCACCGAAGCACGGGAGCACGAAGCAAGAAGAAATCCCTATCACAAAAAACATGGGATTCGCTGCTTCGTTTTGCTGCCTCTCTCTTTAATTTATGGTTCTGTTTCGTTTCGCGCAACCATATTTCGTTTCGGAATGACAAATCGCATCGTTAAAGATTGCCGCGTCGGGCGCAAAGAATGCGCCCTCCTCGCAATGACAGAAAACTGGCAGGCTTTATGAAAAAACCTGCCAGTTTCTAAATCGGAGTGTTTGAATCTGTCCCGCAGCGACACCGCAACGGCGCTTCTCCCGAAGCGCCATTTCACGCGGACGCAAGCCCGCATTTCCCGTGCGCAGTATCTTTCACCCGGTCAAAGGCCAAATTTCGCTGCGCAGCCTTGCCGTGCTCACGGGATCCGCTTGCTTGGCTTGAGGTAGCGCTCCTCCTCGGAGAAGACGCAGCCGCAGTATTTCTGCATATAAAGCCCCAGCTCGCGGGCGCGCTCCTGCCCGGCGCGGAAGAGCGGCCGGAAGTCGCGGTAGAGAAACCGGACATGGAACTCGTCGGCGGCGCGTTCGGCAACCTCGCGCATCAGCTCGTGCTGCTGATAAGGGCTGATGAAGAGCGAGGAGGTGAAGCTGTCAAAGCCGCCCGCGGCGGCGGCCTCGGCAGCGGCAAACAGACGGAACTCGTAGCATTTCACGCAGCGATTGGCCAGATCGTCCGCAACGGCGCGGACGAAGGGGCGCAGGGCGTATTCGTCGCGCTCGAGCAGCGGCAGACTGACCGCTGCGGCATATTCGCGCACGCAGTTGCGCCGTGCGCGGTATTCCGTGAAGGGGTGGATATTCGGGTTGTACCAGAAGCCCGTCAGCTCGACGCCCTCCTGACGCAGCGCGTCGATACATTGATTGGCGCAGGGCGCGCAGCAGATGTGTAACAGTGTTTTCATGATTTCCTCCGGACGCCGGGCGCGGCCGCCCGGTCAGCAGGGTCTATTATATCACGTTCGCCTGCGTAGAGCAACCAAAAACGCGGCGGATTTTTTGGTTACTTTGGCGCTGGAAAACCGTGCAAATTTATGGTATACTGAACATGATCCATAAAAATACGGAAAGGGGCCGAAAGCCATGGCTGGGAAGCGGGAACTGAACTACGCTGCACTCCGGCAAAAAACCGACGAGGAGCGCCGTCTGGTCGAAACGGCGGCCGGGCGCAGACGCGCCGAGCTGGTGCTCAAAAACGCGCGCTATGTCAATGTGTTCACACATGAGCTCTGCACGGGCGACATCGCGATCGCCTGCGGCAAAATCGCGGGCATCGGGAAATACGACGGCGAAAAAGAACTGGACGTCTCCGGGAGGATCGTCTGCCCGGGATTTTTGGACGCGCATATCCACATCGAATCGTCCCTCTCCGTGCCGCGGGAATTCGCGCGGGCGGTCGTGCCGCACGGAACGACCGCGATCGTCACCGATCCGCACGAGATCACCAACGTCATGGGCACGGACGGCATCGAATATATGCTCGAGGCGACCGAGCGCCTGCCGATCGATGTGTTCTTTATGCTTCCGAGCTGCGTCCCGTCGACGCCGCTCGACGAGGCCGGGGCGGAGCTGGACTGGTTTGCCATCGACCGCTTCTACGCGCATCCGCGCGTGCTTGGACTGGCGGAAATGATGAACTATGTCGGCGTCTGCGCCGCGGATGAGGCGGTTCTTGCCAAGCTCGCGGCCGCGCGGCTGCACGGCAAGCGCATCGACGGCCACGCGCCGGGGCTTTCCGGCGGCGATTTACAGGCCTATGCGGCAGCGGGCGTCCGTTCCGACCACGAGTGCTTTGCCATCGACGACGCGCGCGAGAAGCTGCGCGCCGGGCAGTACATCATGATCCGCGACGGCACGGCGGCGAAGAACCTCGAGGCGCTGGTCGACCTGCTCAAGCAGCCGGGCGCGGAGCGCTGTATGCTCTGCACGGACGACAAGCACCCCATCGACCTGCTGAAGCTGGGGCACATCGACTATATCATCAAAAAAGCGATTGCGCGAGGCGTCGACCCGATCACGGCGGTCACGGCTGCGACGCGGAATCCGGCGGAATACTTCGGTCTGACGGAGCATGGCGCGGTCGCGCCGGGCTACCGGGCCGACCTTGCGATCATCGATTCGTTCGAGCATTTCGAGGTGCAGACGGTGCTCAAGGACGGCCGCATGACCTATGAAAACGGCACGCTCTGCGCTTTCGCGGTCTCGGAGCCGTCGGGGGAGTTGAGCGCCGAGGCGCACGATACCTTCCGCGTGAGACGGCTGCGTCCGGAGGACTTCGCGGGCGCGGGGCGCCGCGCCGTGATCGGCATGGTGCCCGGGGAGATCGTCTCGACCGACAACGGCTACGCCGAGGGCGTGGATCCGGAGCGCGATATTCTGAAAATCGCCGTGGTCGAGCGCCACAAGGGCACCGGCCACATCGGGCTGGGCTATTTGCAGGGCTACGGGCTCAAGCGCGGCGCGGTCGCCACGTCGATCTCGCATGATTCGCATAACATCATTGCCGTCGGCACGAACGACGCCGATCTTGCGGCGGCGGTCAACCGCGTGGTGGAAAATTGCGGCGGCATCGTCGTTGCGGAGGACGGCGCGGTGCGCGGCGAGGTCGTGCTGGAGATCGCCGGGCTGATGAGCGAGGCACCGCTGACGGCAGTCAACGACGCGCTTGAGCGGGCGAAGGAGGCGGCTTTTGCACTGGGCGTCAACCGGGGCGTCGACCCCTTTATGACGCTGTCGTTCATGTCGCTTCCCGTGATCCCGGCGCTGCGCCTGACCACGCGCGGCATGGTCGATGTTCTGACACAGAAATTTGTATAAAAAAGGAGAAAATCATATGATCTGTCCGAAATGCAACGCAGAAAATCCGGAGGGCAGCAAGTTCTGCACGAACTGCGGCGCGCCGCTCGAGCAGCCGCAGCAGGCCGCTCCGGAACAGCCCGCGCAGCAGCCGATCCCGGAGCAGCCCGCGCAGCAGCCGCAGCGGGAGCAGGGGTACCAGCAGGTGGAGTCGCCCTATTATTACAGCCGTCCCTACGGCACGCAGCCGGTGAACGACCCCTACGGGGCGCGTCCGGCAAACGACCCCTACGGGGCGCAGCCGGTGAACAGCCCGTATATGACGGCGCAGCCCGCCGCCGAGAAGAAGAACGCGCGCGGCAGCATTGCCTCGCTGATCCTCGGTATCCTCGCGATGCTTGTGAATTTTACGACGTTTACGTTCACCGTGACGTTCTGGGCGATCCCGCTGGCGCTCGAGCAGGGCACGTTTGACCTCTCGGTCATGAACCGCAGAGTGACCGGCAAGGAGCTGCTTCGCGCGGCGGAGCTGGCCTATAATGTGTGCGGCTTCTTTGCGATCTGCGCCGGTGTGATCGCGACCGTTCTCGGCGTGCTGGCCATTGTTTTCGGCGTGAAGGCGCGCCGCAGCGTCCGTCTCGAGCCGAACGTCTATAAGGGCGGCGGGACAGCCACGGCCGGCCGCGTGACCGGTATCCTTGCGCTCGTCGGCGTCGCGCTGTGCATCCTGCTCTCGCTGCTGTTCTACGCTTCGATGTACTGAGCGTTGGCTTTGCGGTGAAATTTGCGCTTCGAGCAAAATATACTGACACATGCGAAATGTCGAAAAATGGTAGGTTTTTACGAAAAACCTACCATTTTTTGTGTCATTGCAAGGCTGAATTTCCCTGCGCGGTTATGCCGACGCGGGGCACTGCCGCTTATGAGCGCGCGTTATTTATGATAGAGCCGCGGGATCTCGTATTTCGGCTCGCTGCTCACATGGATGCCGAGGCGGCGATAGAGGTTCGCGTCCTCCTCGGAGAGAATGACGGAAAAATGCGCCTCGCTCCCGCGCAGGGCGTCGAGCTGCGCCAGCACGCGCTCGGCCAGCGGATTCGTCACGGCCGAGATCGACAGCGCGATGAGCACCTCGTCGGAATGCAGCCGGGGATTGCGGTGCCCCAGATGCTTGGTTTTCATGTCGCTGATCGGCGCGATGATCGACGGCGGCAGCAGATTCAGCCCGTCGTCGATCCCGGCCAGAAGCTTCACGGCGTTGAGCAGCATTGCGGCCGACGGGCCGAGCAGAGAGCTGGTCTTGCCCGTGACCAGACGGCCGTCCGGCAGTTGCATTGCCCCGGCGGGCGCGCCGGTCGCGGCGGCCCTGCCGAGCGCGGCCTGCACGGCCGGGCAGAGCGCGGGCGTCACCTGCGCCTGCTGCATGACCAGCTCCAGCTTGCGCACGACCTCGTCGCCGCATTTGCCTTTCGCGCGGTCGACCAGACCGGCGTAATAGCGCCGGAGGATCTCCATGCGCGAGGCCTCCTGACAGACCGTGTCGTCCGAAATGGCAAAGCCCGCCATGTTCACGCCCATGTCCGTCGGGGAGCGATAGGGCGAGCTGCCCTGAATACGCTCAAACATGGCGTTGAGCACCGGGAAAATCTCAACGTCGCGGTTATAATTGACGGTCGTCCGGCCATAGGCTTCCAGATGGAAGGGGTCGATCATATTCACGTCGGCCAGATCGGCCGTCGCGGCCTCATAGGCCAGATTGACGGGGTGCTTGAGCGGCAGGTTCCAGATCGGGAAGGTCTCGTATTTGGCGTAGCCCGCGCGAATGCCGCGCCGGTGCTCGTGATAGAGCTGGCTCAGGCAGGTGGCCATTTTGCCGCTGCCCGGGCCGGGCGCGGTGACGACCACGATGGGACGGCTCGTCTCGATATAATCGTTGCGCCCCAGACCGGCCTCGGAGACGATGTGCGCCGGGTTCGAAGGATAGCCGGCAATGGGGTAGTGGCGATAGCATTTCACGCCCAGCGCCGTCAGCCGCGCGAGAAAGGCGTCGGCGGCGGGCTGCCCGGCATACTGCGTGACGACCACCGAGCCGACATAAAAGCCCAGCTCGCGGAACACGTCCGTCAGGCGCAGCACCTCGTCGCCGTAGCTGATGCCGAGGTCGCCGCGCAGCTTGCTCGTTTCGATGTCGGCCGCGCGGATGGCGATGACCAGCTCGACCTCGTCCCTGAGCGTCGAGAGCATCCGCAGCTTGCTGTCCGGCTGAAAGCCGGGCAGGACGCGCGCGGCGTGGTAATCGTCGAACAGCTTGCCGCCGAACTCCAGATAGAGCTTGTCGCCGAATTGCGCGCGGCGCCTGCGGATCTGTTCGGCCTGCAGCGTCAGATATTTTTCGTTGTCGAATCCGATTTTCATAGGGAGGCTCCTTTCGGTGTGGTTGATCGGGGTCAGGGAAGCTCTGATTCAATCGCAAGAGCAGTCAGCGAGGGATTTTGTTTCAAACCGATCAGTTGGAGTAAAAGACCCGCTGAGCGCCGCAGCTGATTGATTCAGGAATGCCGGTACGGCTCGCGTCAGCCGCGTTTGCGCCCGGAATACCGGCGCGCGCGGCGGCGATAGGCGGCGTATGCTTCCCCGGAGACTGTCGGAGGATCGCGCTCCTCCTTCGCAGCATTCCGGGAGGCTCCGACCTGATTATACCCCGCAGCGGGAACGCCGTCAAGATGCAGTACGCGGATCGCTAAGGTGTATTATAAAGTGAAATTTAAATGCTACAGTCAAATAAACGCGTAATGAATTATAAAATCGAAACTGTTCGCAATGGCCGAACAAAAAGAATTTCGTCACATTGTTCATTTTTGAACCTAAAAATTTATGAGATACTGACAAAAATTATTTTCAACGTGCTTTTTTTCCAAAAAGGGATTGTTTATTTTGAAATTTTTGTGTATTATGTTGTTGTACGGACGAGTTATCCGCACGATACAACAACAAAATTGAATTAGGAGGAACGAAAATGAAAAAGATCTTGGCAATGATCCTGGCACTTGCGATGATCGCCTGTCTGTTTGCCGGCTGCGGCGGCGATACCGCGGGAGATGGCGACAAGAAGGACGTCAAAGTCGGCGTCGTGCTCATCGGCGACGAAAACGAAGGCTATACCCTTGCGCACATCAACGGCATTAAAGAAGCCTGCAAGAACCTCGGCCTGTCCGAAACGGACAACGTCGTCTGGAAGTATGCGATTCCCGAAGACGAAACCTGCAAGACCGCAATTGAGGACTGCATCGACCAGGGCTGCACGCTCGTCTTCACGAACTCCTATGGCCATCAGGACTATGCAAAGACTGCGGCTGAGCAGAATCCCAACGTGGACATCGTCGCCATGACCGGCGACACCGCGAAGAAGTCCAACCTGTCGAATTTCCACAACGCATTCACGAAGATCTATGAAGCCCGCTATGTTGCCGGCGTCGTTGCCGGTCTGAAGATCAACCAGCTCAAGGAAGAGGGCAAGCTCACCGACAAGAACATGAAGGACGGCAAGGTCAAGGTCGGCTACGTCGGTGCCTATGCTTATGCAGAGGTCATCTCCGGCTACACCGCGTTCTTCCTCGGCATCCAGTCCGTCTGCCCCGATGTTACGATGGACGTTCTCTATACCAGCTCCTGGTTTGACATCACCGCCGAGAAGGCTGCGGCAGAGCAGCTGATCGGCGACGGCTGCGTCATCATCGGCCAGCACGCCGACTCCACCGGCGCTCCCTCCGCCTGCGAGGCTGCGCTCAACGCGGGCACCACGGTCTACTCCGTCGGCTATAACATCGACATGCTGACCGCCGCTCCGAATGCCGCTCTGGTCTCCCCGACCAACGAGTGGGGCGTTTACTACACCTATGCGATCGGCGCTCATATGAAGGGCGAGAAGATCGAGACCAACTGGGCAGAGGGCTTCAACGAGGACGCAGTGGCTCTGACCAAGCTCGGCCCGAATGTCGCCCCCGGCACGCAGGAGAAGGTCGACGAGGTTATTGCTCAGCTCAAGGAAGGCAAGCTGCACGTGTTCGACACCTCCACCTTCACCGTTAAGGGCGAGAAGGTGACCAGCGCGTTCGCGACCGACTCCGACGGCGACTGGGTCAACGACACCGACGAGGCCATCATCGACGGCTACTATCACGAGTCCTACTTCCAGTCCGCTCCGTCGTTCATTCTGAGAATCGACGGCATCACCGAGCTGAACGCATCGAACTGATTTCTGACCGAAGCAACTTGAGCCAACCGCGCCGCTCCGGCGGCCGGACTCCTGCTCCCGCTCATACATAGGGATCGACGGCGCCGGTGCCGGACTGATCGATTGCATCACAGAGGGAGCTGCGCAAGCGGCTCCCTCACCATTTTTCGCTTTCAGGCAGGATGATCTGACTGCCTGAGAAACCGGCACTGATTTTTAGACTCAGATTGGAAAGGATGACAGCCTTGAATACTGTCCAAAACAACAAGCCGGAAGGCGCTGTCGGCTCTGAATATGCCATCGAGCTGCACAACATCACCAAGCGTTTCGGCTCTGTCGTTGCGAACAACGGGGTCGACCTCCAGCTTCGCAAGGGCGAGATCCTGTCGCTGCTCGGCGAAAACGGCAGCGGCAAAACCACGCTGATGAACATGCTCGGCGGCATCTATTATCCAGACGAGGGCGAAATCTTCGTCAACGGGGAGCGCGCGGACATTCGTTCGCCGAAGGACTCCTTCCACCTTGGCATCGGTATGATCCACCAGCATTTCAAGCTGGTCGACGTTTTCTCCGCTGCCGAAAACATCATTCTCGGCCTCGAGGGCGATAAGGGCAAGCTCGACCGCAGCTCCGTGCGTAAGGCGGTGCGCGAGATCGCCGACCGCTACGGCTTCGAGATCGACCCCGACCAAAAGGTCTATGATATGTCCGTCTCGCAGAAGCAGACCGTCGAGATCGTCAAGGTTCTCTACCGCGGCGCGGACATTCTGATCCTCGACGAGCCGACGGCCGTCCTGACGCCGCAGGAGACGGACAAGCTCTTTGCTGTTATGCGGAACATGAAGGCCGACGGCAAGGCGATCATTATCATCACTCACAAGCTGCACGAGGTGCTCTCCGTTTCGGATCGCGTCGCCGTGCTGCGCAAGGGACAGTACATCGGCTGCGTGGACACCGCGCAGGCGACGCAACAGTCCCTGACGGACATGATGGTCGGCCACAGCGTTTCGCTGAACATTGACCGTCCGAAAAACGAACAATTGAAGGAGCGCCTGACCGTCAGCGGCCTGACCGTTCTTGATAAGGAGGGTGTCAAGAAGCTCGACAATGTCAGCTTTACGGCAATGGGCGGCGAGATCCTCGGCATTGCGGGCGTCGCCGGCTCCGGCCAGAAGGAGCTGCTTGAGGCCATCGGCGGCCTGCAAAAGCTCGAGCCGGGCAGCGAGATCCGCTATATTTCGCCAGAGGGCAAGGACATCTGCCTGAACGGCATGGATCCGCTGGACATCATCCACAACGGCATTCTGCTCTCCTTCGTGCCCGAGGATCGCTTCGGCATGGGTCTGGTCGGCACGATGAACATCATCAACAACATCAAGCTGCGCACCTATCGCGACAACCCCGGCATTTTCGCCGATCAGCGGAAATCCACGGCGCTCGCCGCGAAAATCGTCGAAGACCTTGAGGTCGTCACGCCGGACATCAACCGCACGCCGATCCGCCGTCTCTCCGGCGGCAACGTGCAGAAGGTGCTCGTCGGCCGCGAGATCGCGTCGAACCCGACCGTGCTGATGACGGCCTATGCCGTGCGCGGGCTGGACATCAACACCTCCTACACCATTTATAATCTGCTGACCGAGCAGAAGATGAAGGGCGTCGCCGTCATTTACGTCGGCGAGGATCTGGACGTTCTGCTGGAGCTTTGCGACCGCATTCTGGTGCTCTGCGGCGGTCAGGTCAGCGGCATTGTGGACGCGGCCTCCACGACCAAGGAGGAAATCGGTCTGCTGATGACCCAGTTTAGAAGGGAGGAAGAAAAATGATCCGCATTTCCAAACGGGACGGCATTCGTCCGCTGTCTTCTCTTCTGATCCGCGTGATCGCGCTGCTCATTGCGATGCTTGCCTGTGTGCTGCTGTCCTTTGCCTCCACCGGGCGCAGCCCGTTCGTCGTGCTGCAGCAGATGGTGGCAGGCTCCTTTGGCACGTCGAAGCGTATGTGGGAGTTCCTGCAGCGCACCATGATGCTGACCTGCATTGCCGTCGGCCTTGCTCCGGCGTTTAAGATGCGGTTCTGGAACGTCGGCGCAGAGGGACAGCTCCTGATCGGCGGCCTCGGCGCCGTGATCCTGATGCGCTTCTGCTACAAGCTGCCGTCCATTCCGCTGCTCATCCTCATGGCGCTGCTGGCCGTTGTGTTCGGCGCAATCTGGGGCATGATCCCCGGCTTCTTCAAGGCCAAGTGGAATGCCAACGAGACGCTCTTCACCCTGATGATGAACTACATCGCCACGCAGATCGTCCTGTATTTCTGCACGATCTGGGAGGGCACGAAGGGCACCGTCAAGATCGGCATCATCAACGACAGTAAGAATCCGGCCGGCCTGCACAAGGGCTGGATCGGCGAAATGTTCACGGGGAATTTCAACGACAAGGACTATATGTGGGTCGTCGTGATCGTGCTGCTCGTCGTCGTGCTCATGTGGGCCTACCTGCGCTACACGAAGCACGGCTATGAGATCGCCGTCGTCGGCGATTCGGAGAACACCGCGCGCTATGCCGGTATCCGCGTCCCCGTTGTTTATGTGCGCACGATGGCGCTCTCCGGCGGTGTCTGCGGCTTCGCGGGCTTCCTCGCCGTCTCCGCCGTCTCCCGCACGCTGACGGAAAACACCGCCGGCGGCCGCGGCTTCACCGCGATCATCATCGCGTGGCTGTCGCACACCAACCCGTTCCTCATGATCGTCTTCTCCGCGCTCTATTGCTTCATGGAGCTGGCGGGCAAGCAGATGGCGTCGGTCTTCCAGCTCAACGACTATTTCTCCAAGATCCTGACCGGCATCATCCTCTTCTTCATCCTCGGCTGCGAATTCTTCGCTGACTATCGCGTGAAGTTCCGCCGTTCCGTCAAAGGAGGTCAGCCTCAATGAGTTTTCTTGATTTTATCGGTAAGCTTTCAACCACGCTTTCCTTCTCCATCACCTTCGGCACGGTCATTCTCTATGGCGCGCTGGGTGAGGTTCTGACGGAAAAGGGCGGCAACCTGAACCTCGGCGTTCCCGGCATCATGTACATCGGCGCGATTGCGAGCCTTGCCGGTGCGCTGAAGTTCGAGGCAGCTTTCGCCAGCCCGAATGCGATCCTCTGCATTCTGGTCGCGCTACTCTGCGGCTTTGCCGCCTCGGCTCTGGCCGGATTGCTCTACGCCTTCCTGACCATCAGCCTGCGCACGAACCAGAACGTGACCGGCCTGACCCTGACGATCTTCGGCACGGGCATCGGCAACTACATCGGCGGCAGCCTCGGCAGCGTCGGCACGGTCTGCGCGACCAACACGAGCGCCGCGATGAAGGACTATATCCGTCCGCTTGTCCAGTGGCTCGACGGCCTGACGGACAAGCTGAATATCGGTTCCCTGCTGTTCCGCCACGGCTTCATGGTCTACTTCGGCATTTTGCTGGCCATAGCCCTGTGGTACTTCCTGACCAAGACGCGCACCGGCCTGTCCCTTCGCGCCGTCGGCGAAAACGCCGCGACCGCAGACGCTGCCGGCCTGAACGTCAACAAGTTCAAGTATCTCTCCACCTGCATCGGCGCCGGTATCTCCGGCCTCGGCGGCACGTTCTACGTCATGGAATACATCGATGGCCTCTGGGAGACCAGCTCCACCATCGAGGCGCTCGGCTGGCTGGCCGTCGCGCTGGTCATCTTCGCAACGTGGAAGCCGCTGCGCTGCATCTGGGGCGCGTACCTGTTCGGTATCCTCTCCTGGCTGTATTTCCTGATCCCCGGCCTGTTCAACGGCTCGGATAAGATCTTCCAGATGCTGCCGTATCTGTTCACGCTGATCGTCCTGATCACCGTCTCGCTGCGCCGCAGAAAGGAAGACCAGCCGCCCGCCGGTCTGGGCATCCCCTATTTCCGCGAAGAGCGATAACGGAACGATCGCTCATACAAACAAACGGGAGCCGGTCATCGTGCCGGCTCCCGTTTGTTGCGTTTTTAGGGAAGCTCTGATTAAATCGCAAGAGTGGTCAGCAAGGGGTTTTGTTCCAAATTGAGGTTTGGAAATTGCAGGAATACTTTGTGTATTTCAAGATTTTCAAACCGATCAGTTGGGACAAAAGACCCGCTGAGCGCCGCAGACGATTTATTCAGAGGTTCCCAAGATTTTCAAACCAATAAGTTGGGGCAAAAGACCCGCTGAGCGCCGCAGCTGATTGATTCAGAGGTTCCTTAGATTTTTTATGCCTGCCCGCTCTTCAGCCTGCGCAGATATGGCACGAGCATGGCCGATGCGACCGCCAGCGCGGCGGCATCGGCGACGGGTGTCGCCCACGCGACGCCAGCCGTGCCGAGCAGCCTGTCGAACACAAACATCAGCGGTACATCCAGCCCGCCCTTGCGCATCATGGTCAGCAGCACCGGGCGCAGCTTCTTGCCGGTCGCCTGAAAGACCGTAATGCAGAAGAAATTCAGCGCAGTCGTCGGGCAGGCGATGCTCAGAATGCGCAGATAGGTGCGGCCGAAGGCGACGGTTTTCGCGTTGCCGATGAACAGCCGCGTGATCGGCTTGGCCTCCCAGAACAGCAGCAGCGCGCCGCTGAGCGAGATGGCAAGGCAGCTGAAAAGCAGCGCGCGGATCACGCCCATCATGCGCCTGCGGTCGCCAGAGGTATAGTTGAAGCCGATCAGCGGGAGTGTGCCCTGCGTCAGACCCTGTGCAATGGCAAAGGCCAGCAGATCGATCTTTTTTGCAATGCCCATGCCTGCAATGGCCTCGTTCGAGTCGGCGGAAATGATCTTGTTGAGCATGATGTTCGAGAAGGTCGCCATGGTCGAGATCATAAAGCTCGGCAGACCGACGGCCAGCACCTCGCCCGGAATGCCGTCGCCCAGCGAATATTGCCTCGGCGAGAGCGTGATGGTCGATTCCCTGCGAATTTTGCGGAGAAACAGCAGAAAATAACACAACGCGGCGACGTTGGAAAGCATGGTCGCGATGGCTGCACCGGTGATCTCCAGCCGGAACACAAAGATGAACAGCGGGTCGAGCGCCATGTTCAGCACGCCGCCGAAGGCGATGCCGATGCTCGCCTGCCGGGAATAGCCCTCGGCGCGAATCAGATGCGCCAGCTCGGCGCTGAGCACCGTCGGAACGGCGCCAATGCCGACCGTCCAGAGCACATAGGACATGCTGTAGCCCAGCGTTTTCTCGTCCGCGCCGAAGATCGGCAGCAGCACCGGCCGCAGCGCCAGCGCCAACAGGCTGTAGAGCAGCGCGACGGCTGCGCTCGTCCAGATGCAGAACGCGGCGGTATGCGCCGCCTTTTCGCGGTTTTTCAGGCCGAGACAGCGCGAGATCAGGCTCGAGCCGCCGACGCCGAACAGGTTGGCCTGCGCCGTCATCAGCATGAACAGCGGCATGGCGACCGTTGCGGCGGCAACCTGATCCGGGTCGTTGAGTTGGCCGATGTAATAGGTGTCGGCCATGTTATAGACCACGGTGATGATCTGACTGATGACCGTCGGCAGCGCCAGCGCCGCGACGGCTCTGCCAACCGGCGCCGAGGTGAATAATGCTTCTTTAGGGGTTGTCTGTTCCACGTTTCAAGCTCTTTTCCGATTCGTTTGCGCTCCGGCTGAGGCTGACGATCTGCGACAGACCGGTCGAGGTGCTCCGCAGAAGCTGCCGCAGCGCCAGTGTGACGGCGCGGTGCGTCGGCTCGTCCAGACTTTTCGCCGCGCGCAGGACGGTTTTGGAATTTGTGAACCACTTGTCGCTCAGCTCGCTCAGCGTCCCGGCGTTGGTCTGCGCCAGCAGATAGAACACCGCGTTGATGAAGCGCTCACGCTCGGCGGGCGTCAGCGACGCGAGCCACGCTTTGAGCGTTGTGTCGATAAAGCGGCTTCTCTGATTCACGGATTCCAGACTGACAAAATGCCCGTTTTCGACGTCCCAGGAATAAAGGTCGTGCTGATAGATCCCCATCCGGGCGCTATGCACGACCGTGTATCGCTCCTCATGCCCGAGCAGCATCCCGATCACGGAGGACTGCGGCACGAAGGTCTGCACGCGGTCGCAGATCGCCTGATAGCCCGCCTGCCGCAGCACGGACTCGGGGAAACCCGGCCCGTCATAGTTATAAACGGCGAGAATGCGCGACTGGATCGCCGGTGCGCAGTTCGCCGCCGCGTAAACGGCCAGATTGCCGCCCTTGGAATGCCCGCAGAGCAGCAGGGTGCCGGTATGCTGCGCCGCAGCATCCCAGAGATAGGCTGCCGCCAGCTCCTGCGCCGGGACAGGGCAGCGGAAGCTCATGTTGAAATCCTCTTTCCAGCCGACCAGCGTGTCGTCCGTGCCGCGAAAGACGAGACAGAGCAGCTGCGGCGCGAGCCGCAGCGTCAGCGCGGAAAACTGCGTCTCCGTGTCGGTCTGAGCGGCGAGACCCTGCAGCAGCGCGCCGCGATAACGCGCGCTGCTTACAAGCGCGTCCAGAAGCTGCAGATCCTTCGGCTGTGTCACGTGCGCGACGGCCTCGGGCGTTTGCAGCAGCAGCGCGGCGGCCTCAGCCAGCCGGATCGGCTCGGAGCGGTGCGCAAGCGCGGTGTGCTCGAAGGGCAGATAGGCCAGCCGCGCGAGCAGCGCGCCGTCCAGCTCCTGAAACGGCCGGTCGGAAAAAGCGTCTCCGCCGCGACGTTCCAGATCGTCGATCAGCTCCGCCATATTCTGCGCCTCCTCTGTCGGTTTTTCGGAGCTGCCGCGCGACCGCGTCGGCGCGTCCGATAACGGTTCTGCCTCTATTATAACATTGTGTGCGCAAAATGCAAGCGGCGAAAATTCGGCAAAAACCGTGAGATCCCTTGACTGGAAACGCGCCCCACTCCGCGTCGTCGCTGACGGCTGCGCAGCACCCGCAAGGGGCACGCCGCATCCGTAGCGCTCCTCGCTGTGCGTCGTCGCTGACGGCTGCGCAGCACCCGCAAGGGGCACGCCGCATCCGTAGCGCTCCTCGCTG
>OIXH01000486.1_pt1 | contig 48927 bp, 45 predicted proteins | sample 1587741 | NCBI WGS metagenome assembly OIXH01 (sample SAMEA3888916, study PRJEB22519) | human gut metagenome | biome: human gut; feature: human-associated habitat; material: faeces | place: Denmark | collected 2011 | reverse complement strand
ACGAGATAAACGCTGAAGGCATCTAAGCGTGAAACTCCCCCTAAGATAAGATCTCCCATCCATTATGGAGTAAGGGTCGAAGAAGACTACTTCGTTGATAGGCCAGCGGTGTAAGCGCAGTAATGTGTTCAGCCTACTGGTACTAATAACCCGAGGGCTTGACCTATATTTTGCAGGCAAACCCCTTGCTTTACCTCTCCTCTGTTTAGTTTTCAGGGTACAGTTCCTGAATATAGTTGGTGTTTTTAACGGTGAGGGTCCACCTGTTCCCATTCCGAACACAGAAGTTAAGCTCACCAGTGCCGACAATACTTGTCTGGAGACGGACTGGAAAGATAGGTCAACGCCAACATAGAGCCGCTTATTTAAGCGGCTCTGATTTTTTATGTTTGAATTCTCTTGTGCTTTTATATATAATTCAAGTAGATATGTAGGGAGGTATGTTTATGATCCGCCAGATAATAAACATAGATGAAGAAAAGTGTATCGGCTGCGGCAAATGCGCCGCGGCGTGTCACGAAAGCGCGATTACAATTATCAGCGGAAAGGCAAAGCTTATCCGAGACGATTACTGCGACGGGCTTGGCAATTGCCTGCCGGTGTGTCCTGCGGGCGCGATAAGCTTTGTAGAGCGCGAAGCGGCGGAATATGATGAGTCTGCCGTGAAGGAGAACAAAGCGCGCATCGCGGCCACCGAAGCTGAGGCGAGAGAAAGCCAGCTCGGCAATTGGCCGGTTCAGCTGAAGCTGTTGCCGCCGGTGTCGCCTGTTTTCCGCGGCGCGGATATTCTGATAGCTGCAGACTGCACGGCCTATGCTTTCGCGGGCTTCCATGAGCGCTTCATCGCAGGACGCACCGTTATTATCGCATGTCCGAAGCTCGACGCCACTGATTACAGCGAGAAGCTCCAGCAGATATTTATGCTCAACAACATCAAGAGCATCGTTGTGACCCGTATGCAGGTGCCGTGCTGCGGCGGCCTTGTGCGTATGGTTCAGGCGGCAATGGAGCGAAGCGGAAAGGCTATTCCATGCGAGGTCTATACTATCTCAAACTCCGGCCAGATTTTGAATAAGGAAACTATATAAAAACAAGGCGGATCGACGATCCGCCTTGTTTTTCAATGTCCTTTGTGCTTTTCCCGGCGCTGCTCCTGTTTTTGCAGAAAGCGCCGGTCTTTCTCGGCTTTTCTTGCCTCGCGGCTTATGCTCTGACGCAGTTTCTTGTTCTGCTCATGCTGAAGCTTGAGCGCCTCCTGCGCCTTTGTGCCGATACCGCGCGGTTCAAGCTGACGTTTGATTTCACTTTGCAGCCGCTTCGGATTCAGTCGCCGCTCGGAAAGCGTGCCGCCTTGGAGCTTTGGACTGAAGCTGAGGCCGTGCCAGTTTCTCAACAGAAACTCGTGAACCTCATAATCCTTTGGCTCCGCGCCGAAGGTGATCTTGCACACCTCATATGCGCCGTCTGATTCTCGCTCGTATAGGCCGATCCAGAACGGCGCTTCAAAGGTGACAGTCAGGCTTGCTTTTGTCGTGGACACTGTTCGTTCCTCCTTATTGCTGTGTACGGGGAACGGACAACCAAAGGAGGCAGGTTACTGACGCCTGACGGCGCTCCCGGACTACCTACCGGGACGTGTTTTTATCCCCTACCATAATTATACACCGCGCGGCGCTGAGCCGCAATAGGATTCTGCGGTCAGGCTTTCTTCTTCGGCTCGACGGCGATCCATATCTCACATTGATAGTCTGGATCCTTCACGTTCGCGGAGGGGTAGACCTCAAGCTCCACGCCGTTTGCGTATTCGTAATCGCTGGTCGTGAAGAAGTCCGTGTTTATCTCCATATACGTCTTCCGGAACGCCTCAGGCATCGGGCCGCGTGCCTTGAAGACCGCGTATGTGTGCGCGGGCAGCTCAACCACATCTATGCCGTCGCCGCCGGTCACAGCGTCGCGGCAGGCCGCGGCAATGCCGTAGGGGAAGCTGCTGCCGTCGAGAAATTCGGTGAAGCAGATGCCGAGTATTCCGTCGAATGGGTTCGGCTGTGCCATGAGCGAGCAGAGACGCGGAATAGTTCCGTCGGCTCCGCATTCGCGCCAGAACGCAGATATCGGCTCGTAGGCAACCTCATTCTCGGCGGGCTTCGTGACGCTTATCCTGCGGCACGCGACTTTTATCGCGCCCATCTTTTCAATTCTGTAATCCATCATGTTTCCTCCTGTAATGGTAAGCTTCACAGAGATGCGGGAAAAGCTGCGCACATGACCGCCCTGACGCGCCGCCGACGGGGATATGCCGTGGAAGCGTGTGAAGGCGCGGGAAAAGCTCTCCGGCGTGTCGTAGCCGTACTTGAGCGCCGTGTCGATAACGCGGCTGTGCTTGAGAAAAAGCTCCTGACCGGCGAGCGACAGCCGCCGCATACGGATGTAATCGCCGAAGCTGTACCCTAACAGAATGCCGAACACGCGCTGAAAATGAAAGCTTGACGACAACGCGCGGCGTGCGGCCTCCTCGTAGTCGATCTCGCCGGTCATATTCTCCTCAGTATAATCGACGGCGCGCTGAATCCCTGTTATCCAGTCCATGCTCTCCCTCCCTCTGTGAATCTATTATACCGCAGTTGAAACGCGATTTCCTGATTTGCAGTGCTGTCAGGTGCCATGCAGCATTATAACCGTCCCGCGCGGCCGCGGCAACACCTTTCAGCGGGCGGCGGCATATAATAAGCCCGGATGGGTGATGCACATGGACAATAACGAGATAATGAAGAGCCTTGAGGGCTTTGACGAGGTGTGGAAGCGCGTGACCGCGGCGCGGCCTGAGGCTGCAAAGCCGCCCATGCGTTCCGGCGGTGCCGCCGAGCTGATGCCCGGCAAAAAGCCGCAGAGCCGCGCGGTGCGCTTTTGCCCGCCGCATAAGTGATTATATGGACTGATCCCCCGAATTGCTCGTTGCCAAGAGCGGTTCGGGGGTATATAATGAATCCAAATATAACATAAACAGGAGATGCGACATATGCCAACGACATGGAACCGCTCCCCGGAGGAGTTTCATAAAATATACATCGCCAACACCGACGCCTTTTACCGCGTCGGCAGCTTTGCGCTCTCGGACGAGCTGGACAAGTTCGTGACCCGCTGTGCGCTGGAGCTGTGGAGCAAGGCGGGCAGCATAGGCCAGCATCACGTCGATATGGCCAACCAGATATACTCCAAGAACCGTCCAGAGCCGCACTGGCTGCTGTGGAATCTGACCAGCTCCGTCTGCGAAAGCGACATGTTCATGCCGCCGGTGTTTTTCTGGGATCTTGCCGAGCGCGACGCGAAGCGCGGCACCGAGGCTTCGCGCACATTTATCCGTATGCTCACCAACATTCTGCTCTACCTCGCCGCCGCGGACGACGACGTGAGCTACGCCGAGGCCGAGTATATCACCGAGTGCGGCGACAAACTGGCCGCGATATGCGACACCTCCGGCGTGAAAAAGTCGAAGGAGACGCTTAATCCGCTGGACTTCGTCACGAACATGGAGCCGGGCTTCACGGAGAAGCACCCGGCCGCACGGCAGACCTCCGGCGGGGAGACGGCGGCGCCCAAGCCCGCGCAGTCTGAGGAGGAGAAGCCGAGCCTTGAAGAGCTGCTTGCACAGCTTGACGCGCTGGTCGGGCTGGAAGAGGTGAAGAAGGACGTGAAGAGCCTTATAAACCTTATGAAGGTGCGTAAGCTCCGTCAGGAGAACGACCTGCCTGTGCCGCCGATGAGCCTGCACATGGTGTTCCTCGGCAATCCGGGCACCGGCAAGACTACGGTCGCGCGGCTCGTGGGCGGGCTGTACGCGGCCATCGGCGTGCTGAGTAAGGGACAGCTTATCGAGGTCGACCGTTCGGGGCTTGTGGCCGGTTACGTCGGCCAGACCGCCCTGAAAACGCAGGAGGTCATAAAATCCGCCCTCGGCGGGGTGCTGTTTATCGATGAGGCGTATTCGCTCGCATCCGGCGGCGAGAATGATTTTGGCCGCGAGGCTATCGAAACGATCCTCAAGGCCATGGAGGATCACCGGGACGATCTCATCGTCATCGTCGCGGGTTACAGCGAGCCGATGACGAAGTTTATTAACTCCAATCCCGGCTTGGAGTCCCGCTTCAACAAGTATTTCTACTTCCCGGACTACACCGGCGAACAGCTCATGGCAATTTTCCGCGGCCAGTGCAGGAAAAACGGCTACACGCTCAGTGCCGACGCCGAGTCGGCCGCACTCAAGCTTTTTGACGAGCTGTATGCCGAGCGCGACGATAACTTCGGCAATGGGCGCGACGTGCGCAACTGCTTCGAGGACATGGTCGTCCGGCAGTCAAACCGCGTTGCCGCGATGGAAGCGCCGACGAGGGACGATCTTATGACCATCCTCCCGGCGGATCTGGAGAACGAAGAGGAATAGAGGAAAGGAAAAACAAGTATGTGGACATGCTATTGCGGACATGAAAACGACGGCGCGTTCTGCGCAAGCTGCGGTGCGCCTGCACCCGTTATGCCGACGGCCGGCTTCCCCGCGCGCAGACAGATATGTGAGACGGCGCGCAAACGCCTGCACGACCAGCACTATGCCTCAAACTGTACATATCTTACTCTTATCGGGACACAGACTCTGGCTGCGGGCGCGGTTGTGGGCATAATGTATTTCGTTGTGCTTATGAGCGTATTTTTTACCGCGGAGCCGTTGGTGCTCACTTTCCGCGGGCACAGCTTCGACCCGTCGCAGTACCTGCTGCCATTCCTGACGCTGTACCTCGAAGTGATGTTCATACTCCTGCTGTACAAGGTGTTTTTCGCAAACGTGCTCGACTGCGGCGAAAGCGCCGCGGCGCTGACGCTGTGGCGCGGACAGGCGCTGCACGCGGAGTACGCCTTCTGCGGCTTCTCGGACTATAAGCGCATTATGACGGGGAGACTGTATCATGGGGTCATCACGTTCCTGTGGCTGCTCATACCGGTGTACGGCCTGACGCGGCTGTATTCATATTTGATGGTGCCGTTTATCCTGATAAACAAGCCGCAGCTTTCCGCGAAAGAGGCCATGAGCTATTCGCGCGCCGTAATGCAGGGCTATCGGTGGAAGTATTTCTGCCTGCGCCTGAGCTTCATCGGCTGGCATCTGCTCAACAGCTTTACCTACGGCATCCTCGGCATATTCTACGTTTACCCGTACTACGACGCGGCATGCGCCGGGTTCTATGAGGCCGTGGTCAAGGAGTACGACGCGAAGAATGCGCACATCGAGCCAAGTGCGGCGGAGTGAAAAACAGTTTCGTATTAAAAAACACGCAGAGCTTTTGCTCTGCGTGTTTTCAGTCTGTCAAAGAACATGTGCAGCAGGGCGCGGATAAGAGAGCAGCGGGGGAGCTTGAGGGGGCAAGGCCCGCCTCAAATACAATAAACCGCCGTCCAAAAGTCTTGATACATCAACGACTTTTGGAGCAAAGCAGCATTTTGATAATATCAAAATGCTCGGCGGATGAAGCTTGTCAAAAAAAGTCCTCACAGGACTTTTTTGACAAGCTGAAAACACGCAGAGCAAAAGCTCTGCGTGTTTTCATATTTGATTCAGTGCTTACATCAGCTTTCTGAACAGCTCGGTCAGTTCCGCGGGGTTCGTGTCCTTGGGGTTGCCGGGGCGGCAGGCATCGGCGTATGCGCTCTCCGCGAGGAAGGGCAGATCTTCTTCCCTCAGCGCTTCCAGCTTCTCAGGGATGCCGACATCCTTCGAGAGCTTCTTGACGGCGTCGATGGCGGCCTTGCGGTACTCGGCCTGTGTCATCGAATCAACGCCCTCAACGCCCATTGCGCGCGCGATCTCGCGGTACTTCTCGCCGGTGCAGTCGGCGTTGTATTCCATGACGATCGGCAGCATCATCGCGCAGGCGACGCCGTGCGGAGTGTCGTAAACAGCGCCGAGGGTGTGTGCCATGGAGTGGGCGATGCCGAGGCCGACGTTCGAGAAGCCCATACCGGCGATATACTGGCCGAGTGCCATGCCCTCGCGGCCTTCCTTCGTGCCCTTGACGGCGCCGCGCAGGTAGGTGGAGATGAGCTTGATGGCTTCGAGATGGAACATATCGGTCATTTCCCAAGCGGCCTTGGTGGTGTAGCCCTCGATGGCGTGGGTCAGCGCGTCCATACCGGTGGAGGCGGTCAGACCGGCGGGCATCGAGCTCATCATCTCAGGGTCGACGATGGCAACGATGGGCATGTCGTGAGGATCGACGCAGACGAACTTGCGCTTCTTCTCAACATCGGTGATAACGTAGTTGATGGTGACCTCGGCTGCGGTGCCGGCAGTGGTCGGGATGGCGATGATGGGCACGCAGGGCTTCTTAGTGTCCGCTACGCCCTCAAGGGAGCGCACGTCGGCGAATTCGGGGTTGTTGATGATGATGCCGATGGCCTTGGAGGTGTCCATGGGGGAGCCGCCGCCGATGGCGATCAGGTAATCCGCGCCTGCGGCCTTAAACGCGGCGACGCCGTCGGTCACGTTCTCGATGGTGGGGTTGGGCTTTATATCGGAGTATATCTCATAGCTCAGTCCGGCAGCGTCCATAACGTCGGTCACGCGGGCAATAACGCCGTGACGCAGAAGGGTGGGGCCGCAGCAGATAAGCGCCCTTTTCAGGCCGCGGGACTTGACCTCGGTGGGAAGCTCCTTGATAGCGCCTGCGCCGTGATAAGAGGTCTGGTTGAGCATGATTCTGTTTGCCATAGTAATGTTTCTCCTTTCTAGACGTGAAAAAACAACCTATTTCTCATTATGCCCTTTTGGGACTGATAATATTTTAACGTGGCCGCCCGCCATTGTCAACACGCATACTCGCCAAAGAACCGGAAAGATTTATAAAAAACGCATTGGCAAACTGGTGATTTTGCCAATGTGTTATATTTTTATGCGTACAATATTTCTCCGCTGGAGACGGGGACAAGCTCCCCCGCGTCCGTGCGGATGAGCAGGGCGAAATCGTCTGCAATCGAGACTGCCTCGCCGCATATGCTGCCGCGACGCACACGGTGCCCTAGGCTTGCGCAGGCGGCGCGATAATCGTCGAGCGCCCAGTGAGGGTTGACGATCCAATGGGCGTAGGCGGAGTCCAGCTCGTCCACGATCGCGCGTATGACGGCCTCCTGCGGGGTGCTGCGCCCGGTGACAGAATACACGGAGCAAGCCGTGTCGTGCAGCTCAGGCGGCAGCTCGTCCATGCTGGTGTTCAGATTCACGCCGATGCCGATGATGAGCTTGAAGCTCCCGCCCGCGGAGACGGATTCGGTGAGAATCCCGCAGAGCTTTTTCCCGCCGAATTGCAGGTCGTTCGGCCATTTTATGTCCGCGCCTAGCCCGCAGACCTTCTTGAGCGCGCGCCGCACCGCGACGGCGGCGGTGGGCGTCAGCGTCATGCAGGCGCGCAAGTCTGCCGCGGGGGCGAGCAGCATCGAGAGATATACGCCGCCCGGCGGGGAGGCAAAGCTCCTGCCGAGTCTGCCGCGGCCGCCGGTCTGCCGCCCCGCGGCAACGACGGTGCCCGGCTCGGCGTAGGCCGCCATGGCCTTGAGCCGCGTGTTTGTGGAATCGAGTTCGGCCTCGAATAGTACCGGAGCGCCGCGCTCCGGGAAAAGAGAAATCATTTTCCGCCCTCCGTCAGCTTCAGGAAATCCATGACGGCATGGCCGCCGCCGGCAAGTATCGTTGGCTTCGAGCCGTCAAACGGCAGCTCCGCGCCGCGGATATCTTGGCAGACGCCGCCCGCCTCGCGGACGAGCAGCGCGCCCGCCGCATAGTCCCAGAGGGACACCTGCATCTCGAAATACAGCCCCGCACGCCCCGCGGCGACGCTGCACAGATCAAGCTCCGCGGAGCCTTCGCGGCGCAGGTCAAGCCCCGCGTCGAAGGCGATGCGTGCGAGACGGAAGGTCTCGTCCGCAAGCTCCATGGAATAGGGCGCCGTGCCGTAGCAGACCACGCTGTCGCTCAGCGGCGCGTCGCTGACGTGCAGCCGACGGCCGTTGAGGTATGCGCCATCACCTTTCACGGCGGTGAACATCTCGTCGACATAGGGGTTGTATACCGCCGCGGCGCGCAGCTCACCGGCACTCATGTACGCGACGGAGATGCAGCTGTGATTGAAGCCGCGGGCGAAATTCATCGTCCCGTCGATGGGGTCGATGATAAACAGATGCCTTGCGTGGAGGTCGTCATGCTCCTTCTGCTCCTCGCAGAAGAAGCGTGCCTCCGGCACGGCCTCGCTCAGCACCTGCATGAGATAGTCCTGCACGCGCTTGTCATATTCGGTCACAATATCGCGGCGCCCGGTTTTGCTCTCCGCGATTATATTATGGGCGTGCATCATGATCTCGGCGGCGCTGCGCTCGGCCGAGATTATTTTTTCGATAACATTTTCGGCGTATACTCTGTTCATGCTGGTTCCTCCTCAGTGGTGAACCGTATTATAGCACAGTTCGGGAAAAAATAAAACTGCCTGCAAAGCTTTTTTACTTTGCAGGCAGAAACGAAAAGGGACGCAAAAGATCAGGCAGGAAGATACTCAGAAATGATGCCCATGAGCTTCTTGTCCTTGGGCAGACCGAACATAACGAGGCTCTCGCATTTGTCCATATTGTCGTTCATATGCTCGCCGAGAAGAGCATCCTCGCGCCACAGCTCAGGCTTGAGGTTGACGGCATCTTCACCGCAGAGAAGAGTGAGGCGGCCGGCTTCGTCGGTCTTGAGAGCGGCGGTCTTGATCAGGCCGTACTCGACGGTGTGCGCGGTGTCGCGCAGGACGATAACGCGCTTATCGGTGAAGGCGTAGGTGGTCTTTCTCAGCTTCTTGGGCGCGGTGACGCAGTTGAGCGGAGCAAGGAACGCAAGCACAAGGATAACTGCGATTACCAGCGGGTATATCTGGGCGTGGTTTTTGTTCGCGCCGATTATGTAGCCTATTATAAGAGCTGCCGCGATCACAATACCGGCAACAAGCTCTCTGATAAAGCGCTTCTTGTAAACGCCCTCCAGCGGCTCAGAGTCCTCAGGCTTTCCGACCCAGAGAACCTGTTCGTCCGGATCAATAGCTCTTTGCAACAGTTCATCGTATTCCATAAAAATCCTCCTCTTTCTTGCAGGGTAATACGGTAATTTGCATATTTATTATAACAGTTAAGACGCTAATTGTGTGCAAAGGAGGGCTGTAAAGACGTTAACGCGGCGTTAACTTCACGTTAATGCCGCGTTAAGATATATACGCTTCTCGATAAGAGTGTTTAGTTTTCTTCAACAACGTTGGCCAGCAGCTTGCCCGCCATGACCTTCGCGCCGAGAACCCACACCAGATCGCCGTTCTGGATCTGCATGTTGACGTCTGGCTGTGCTATGGGGAGGCGGCTGCGCTGGAGGCCGAGAACCATGCAGTCGTAGTTGTCGCGTATGCCGCTGCCGCGCACGGTTTTACCGGCAAGCTCGGAGCCTTTGTCGACGGATATCGCGTAGGAGTACAGCGCGTCCGGGTCAGAGTCCTCTGCCGCGATGAACTCGCGCAGTGTGGGCAGCTCCGCGGGTTCGGCGATTCCAAGGTCAAGGCAGAGGTTGCGCAGTTCCGCCGGTTCGCCGAGGATGTACACCGTATCGCCGCTGTGCAGCGCGGCGTCGCCGGAGGGAATGTTGATATGCCGTTTGCCGCGGACTATCTTTATCACGTTCACGCCGAAGCGCTTGCCCCAACCCAGCTCCTTGAGCGTACCGCCTTGCTGCTCATACTGGAAGCTCAGCACATGCAGCCGCTGGTCGAGCCATTCGACAGCGTCGTCGGAGTCGAGCCGCTGAAGCTGGCGTTCGTTGAAGTTTGCGAGGAAGCGAGCCTCCACGGAGAGGTATGCCGAGGCGAACCAGCCGGAGCGGTATATCAGCAGCACCGCCGCGAGGATCAGCGGCAGCAGCCACAGACCTGCGACGCCGGAGACGGTGTTCGCGGGGATGAACGCGATGATGACGATGATGAGCACGCGTATGGCGGTCAGCGCCATCAGCGGCAGACGGAAGTTCCGGTTCTTGACCCACAGCGTTGTAAACTGTGGGGACTTCATGTCGAGCATCGGGCGGATGAAGATCGACATGCCCAGGTAGACCACCGCAAGGCATATGAGCTTTGCGAGCCACGGTTCAAGCCCCAGCTTGCCAAGCAGCGGCAGCTGTACGAGACTGCCGATAAGCGCGATGCCGAGCATCACAACCCCGTAGAAGGCCGTGACCTTGACGTAGCGCCCCAGATATGCCGACCAGTCTCCGTTCTTTTCCTTGCTCGACTGCTCCTCGTCGGTGTACCGGGCGAGCTTTTCCGTGAGCTTCGATGGGAGGACCTTTTCAAGCCACTCATAAAGCTTGTCGGAGCCTTTTATGAACGACGGCGTCGTCAGCGTCGTAATTATGGAGACGGAGACGATTATCGGGTAGATGTAATCCGCGATGACGCCGAGGGACAGGCCGAGCGACGCAATGATGAACGCGAATTCGCCTATCTGCGCCAGCGAGCAGCCGCAGTGTACGGCGTTTTTCAGCGTCTGGCCGGAGAGGAGCACACCCAGCGAGGAGAATATCAGCTTGCCGACGAGCGTGACCAGAGTGATTATCAGGATCGGGACGATGTATTTGACGATCATTGCAGGGTCGAGCATCATGCCGACCGACAGGAAGAATACCGAGCCGAACAGATCCTTGACGCCGGAGGTCAGGTGCTCCACCCGCTCGGCGTGTACCGTGCCCGCGAGCAGCGAGCCTGCCATGAACGCGCCCAGCGCCGAGGAGAAGCCCAGCGCGTTTGCCAGCAGCACCATGCCGAAGCATATGCCGAGGGAGATGACGAGCAGCGTTTCATCGTTCATCAAGGGCGTGGCCTTGTTCATCAGCGTCGGCAGCAGGTAGATGCCGAGGATGAGCCACAGCGCCAGATACAGTACCAGCAGAGCAAGCTTCATCGCCAGCGCGCCGCCGGAAATGCTCTGACTGACGGAGAGCGTCGAGAGGATTATCATCATAAAGATGCCCGCAATGTCCTCAATGACCAGCGTGCCGAACACAAGCTGGGCGAAGCCCTGATTGCGCACGCCTAGCTCGTCGAAGGCCTTGATGATTATCGTCGTCGAGCTCATCGAGAGCATACCGCCGAGGAACACGCTGTCCATGATGCCCCAGCCGAGCAGCTGCCCGACGCCGAAGCCGATGAGCAGCATACCGCCGACCTCAGTGAGCGCGGTGATTATCGCCGTGCCGCCGACCTGCGCCAGTTTGTGGAGGTTGAATTCCAGACCGAGGCCGAACATGAGCACTATAACGCCGATCTCGCTCCACGTGCTGATGGACGCGCTGTCCGCAACGGTGAAGAAGAGCGGCATATACGGGCCTATGAGAAAGCCCGCGACTATGTAGCCAAGGACAAGCGGCTGCTTTATTTTTTTGAATATGACTGTGACGACCCCGGCCGTCAGCAGCATTATTGCTAGGTCAGATATCAGTTCGGGCAGATGCATCTATACGGTGTTCCTCCTGTGGTTATTCTGTTCCCTCTATCATTCTATAACCGACGCCGACCTCAGTGAATATATACTGCGGCTCGGCGGGGTTTGCTTCTATCTTGCGGCGGATGTTCGCCATGTTGACGCGGAGTATCTGGTTGCTGCCCTTGCTCTGCGGCCCCCAAAGCTCGCGCATGATGAAATCGTAGGTCAGCACCTTACCGGCGCATTTGCCGAGGAGCGCCACAATCTTGAATTCGTTCTGCGTCAGGTGTGCGTTTTCACCGTTTATGAGCACCTGATGCTTGTCATAGTCGATGGTAAGCCCGCCGGCGACGAATTTGCCGGAGCTGGCGAGACTCTCGTTTGCAAGGCCGGAGCGGGTGTGCCGTATGGCGACGCGGATGCGCGCAAGCAGCTCCGCCGCGCCGAAGGGCTTGGTTATGTAGTCGTCCGCGCCCTTGTCCAGCGCCTCCACCTTGTCGCGCTCATAGGTGCGCGCTGAGACGACGACTATCGGGATCTGCGTCCACTGGCGGACGGCGCTTATGATGTTCATGCCGTCCATGTCGGGCAGGCCGAGGTCGAGGACTATCAGGTCGGGGCAATGCGAGCTTATCATGGAGAACGCCTCGGCGCCGGTATGCGCCAGAATGACGTCATAGCCGTTTGCAGTCAGGATCGCGCGGATGAAGCCGGAGATGCCCTTTTCGTCTTCTACTACTAATACTTTGTCCTTAATATTCATTCTTTTCTTCTCCTAACTGTAAAGAAAATGTAAATTCCGCACCGCCGCAGGGCAGGTTCTGTGCCCAGATCTTTCCCCCGTGCGCCACGGCGATCGTTTTGCAGACCATCAGACCGATGCCCATGTTCCTTGTCTTGTCTATCTTGTCGCCGCCCAGCTGAAGCGAGCCGTCAAACAGGTGGTCAAGCTCGCTTGGCGGGATGCCGTGTCCGTCGTCACAAACCGATATCTCGGCGAAATTATCCTTTTTCGTTGCGTTGATGGTGATGCGGCTGGTTTTTCCGCCGTGCTGCACGGCGTTATCCATGAGGTTCATCAAAAGCTGCTCGACGAGCATCGCGTCCATCGGCACGAAGAACAGATCGTCCGGCACCGTGACAGACACGGCGATGTCCGGGTTCTTTTTCCTGAACTTAACGACGACCTCGCTCAGAACCTCTTCGAGCACCTCGTCCTCCTTCTTTATCGCGCTCGGCTTATCGCCGCTGATGCGCGTGATGGACAGCAGGTTCTCGACCATGCGGCACAGCCATTCGGCGTCCTTCCTCGCGTCGGACAGCAGCTCCAGCCGCTGGGCGTTGCTCAGCGAGTCGCCGCTGTCGAGCACGGCGGATATCGCGCCGCTTATCGAGGTGAGCGGGGTGCGCAGGTCGTGCGATATCGCGCGGAGAAGGTTTGCGCGCATTTTTTCCTGTTCAGCCTCAAGCTTGATGCGGTTCTGCTCCTTGACGCGGGCGGCCAGAGTCGATACCGCGAAGCCGACTGCGAGCATCGTTACGAAGGTCAGCGGGTAGCCGTAGATCGAGAAATTCAGCTCCGCGTACGGATATGTAAAAGCCCAGTTGACAGCGATAACGCTTGTGACGGCGGCGAGGAAGCCGTAGAAATATCCGTCGGTCATCAGCGCGATTATCAGCACCATCAGCACGAATATCATCGGCACGTGGACGTCCGATGTACTGACCCGCTGAAGCAGCGCGCACAGCGCCGAGGCAAGCCCCATCGCCACGAAATATATCAGCCAGCCCTTGGCCGACATGGGGAAATATTTTTTCAAAATCCTCATTTTTTCAACCATACCCCCCTTATACAATAATATTATAGCATACAGGATGTTAAGCTGGCGTTAAGAAATTAACGCCAGTATAATCATACTGGCGTTAAAATTAGATTCCTGTTAAGTTTTATTTCCCCTTGCGCTGTCCGGAGCGGGGCGCGCCGTTTGCGTCGGGGGAGGAGAAGCGCTGAGTAGGCTCGTGATCCACGGGGTAGCCGTGCTCGCGGTAATACTGCTCGCGCTCCGCGCGGCGGCGCTGCTCGGCGAGCCTGCGTTCGCGTAGATGCTTCTGCCGCAGGCGGCGGTAGCGCATGACAAGGCTGATGTAGCCCACGGCGAACAGCACGATGACGATTATCAGAACCTTAACCCATGTCTTGCCGAAGATCTCGTTAAGGCGCGTCTTGAGGTATTCGCCCTTGGCCATACTGACGGGGGAGTTGCTGACAAGCTTCACCGTGCCGTAACTCACGCCGTCGATGACGACTTCTGCCTCGCCGAGAACCGTCCCGGCATCGAGCGGGGCGACGAGCTTGTCTTCATATACGCTCGTCCTCAGCTCCACAGCTTCGAGATCAGCGTCGTTCGGCAGCAGCAGCTCCACGTCGTTCTGCGGCCGGAGCATGACGCTCCCGCCGTCCTCGGCCATACTGACATTGACGCTCATCACGCTCTTCTCGGAGCTGACCGCGGTCTGATACGAGAAGTTGTCAAAGACCCAGTCATAGGCTCTTGTGGAGTTTATGAAGTTATAATACTTCTCCGTGCCGTCGAGCAGCGGGCCGCTGCAGCCCATGATGACCGCCATGATGCGTACGCCGTCCTTCTCGGCGGTGGATATCAGGCAGTAGCCCGCGTCGCGGGTGTAGCCGGTCTTGACGCCGGCGGCGTACTGATAGAGATATTCGCTGCCGTATATGCTGTCGCCGCAGATCAGGGCATTGGAGTTTGCGAGATTGCGTTCCGCGCTGGAATTCGTGGCAGGCACCTGATAGGTCTTGGTGTTGCAGATATCCATGAAGGTCTGGTGCTTGACGGCCTCGCGGGTCAGCAGATAGAAGTCGTAGGCGGTGGTGTAGTGCTGCGCGTCGGTCAGGCCGTTGGTGTTGGCAAAATGCGTATTCACGCAGCCAAGCTCCGTCGCGCGCTGGTTCATGTGCTCCACGAAGGCCGAAACGCTGCCGTCGACACACGCGGCGAGGACGTTGCAGGCCTCGTTCGCGCTTGCGAGCATCGCGCAGTACAGCAGGTCGATGTACCGCATCTGTTCGCCGGGCTGGATGTTGGCGGTGCTGCTGGTTTCGTCCATGCCCGCGCGGCAGTCAGCCTGCGCGGTGACAAGCTCGTCCGCGGTGTGGCTGCCGTTTTCGATCGCCTCCACCGCGAGCAGCACGGTCATAATTTTCGTCAGGCTCGCGGGGGACGCTTTCTCGTCCATGTTCTTGGAATAGAGTATGCGCCCGGAGTCAAGATCGGCGATCACGGCGCGCTGAGCGCCGATATCCGGCTCGTCTATTGCGAACGCGCAGGGCGCCAGCAGGGTGAAAGCCATGCACAGCAGCAAAATTAGAGGAAAAAGTCTGAATTTTTTCATTTTGTTCTCCCGTTTTCCGCGGAATGTGATATAGTGTATACAGTAAATATCCATTATGGTATTATAAAGTTTAAGGACTGGAAAAGCAATAGAAAAGCGTATTTACTTTTTCTTAAAAATAGATTAAGGAGAAGCTGGTATAATGAACGGGAAAAGAGCGGTTACGCTGTCTCTGGCGATTACTCTTGTTTTCTCCGCCGTGCTGCTCGCGGTCAGGCTCACGCCGCCGCGGGAGACGGAGATACGCGCCCGTCATGCGTCCGAAGAAGCCATGATGACCGGCGGCAACGCCGAGACCGCGGAACGGGAGCTTCTGCCGGGCGAAAAGCTGAACATCAACTCCGCAGACGAAGCCGAGCTTACCATGCTGTCGGGCATAGGCGGCGCGCTTGCCGCCGCAATAGTGGAATACCGGCAGGAAAACGGCGATTTCGCCGCGGTTGAGGATATAATGAACGTGAACGGCATCGGCGAAAAACGCTTTGAGAACATCCGTGACTATATTACGATTGAGGACTGATACATGAAAATTCTTGTTGTTGACGATGAAAAGCTGCTTGTAAAGGGCATCAAGTTCAATCTTGAAAACGAGGGCTACACCGTGGACGCCTGCTATGATGGCGAGAGCGCCGTGAACATGGCGCGCACGGGCGGATATGACCTCATCATACTCGACCTTATGATGCCGAAGAAGGACGGGCTTGAAGCCTGTCAGGAGATCCGCGGCTTTTCTACCGTCCCCATCATCATGCTCACCGCCCGCAGCGAGGACGCGGATATGCTGATGGGCTTCGAGTCCGGCGCGGACGACTATGTCACCAAGCCCTTCAACATTCTCGCGCTCAAGGCGCGAGTGCGCGCGCTGCTCCGCCGCGCGTCCATGTCTGCCGCGCAGGATCCGGTGAAGACCTCTGTCCTCACCCGCGGACACATAAGTGTTGACACGGAGCGCCGGAGCGCGTATAAAAACGGTGTGGCCATCGAGCTTACGATGAAGGAGTTCGACCTGATAGAGTTCCTGATGAAAAATCCCGGCCGGGTGTACAGCCGCGAAAACCTGCTCGACCTCGTCTGGGGCTATGATTATCAGGGCGACACGCGCACCGTGGACGTGCACATCCGCCGTCTGCGCGAAAAGCTGGAGCTTGACCCTGCGCATCCGGAGTACATCGTCACGAAGTGGGGCGTCGGATATTACTTCGCCGACTGAGGACAACAGCTTATGCACAGCCTGAGAGTTCAAATCTTCTCTTTCATCGCGGCAATATTGCTGATATTGCTGCTGCTGCTGAATACCTATCCAATGACGTCCTCAAGAGACATGGTCTTTGAAGAGAAGCACAGCGCCATGTCCGGTCAGGCGACGGTCATCGCCTCGTCGCTTTCGGGGCTTGACCGGCTGACGAAGGAGAGCGTCGCGGAGGTACTGCGTATTCTCGATATCGGCGGCTATGTCCGCACGGTAGTCACCGACGAGGACGGGCTCGTCCTGTATGACGACGGGGGCACCGTCGATGAGGACACCGACATCGAGGAACTGCTCCTCGCGCTCACCGGGAAATGCGTTTTCCGCTCGCTGTTCACCGGCGAAGCCTTTGCCAGCAGCTACGCGATGCCTGTTTACGGGCAGGGCGCGGCCATGGGCGCGCTGTACATCTATGAATACGACGCAGAGCGGGCGGAGATAATCGTCGGCATCCAGTCCCGTATCCGGACGATATCGCTCGTCATCTGCTCCGGCGCGCTGCTTGTGACGGGACTGTTCACAACGCTGCTGCTCCGCCGTATGCGCGAGCTTGTGCGCTCAATAAAAATCGTTGCGAGCGGGGATTACAGCCACCGGCTCGTCACCCGCGGGCGCGACGAGATAACCGACCTCGGCGAGGAATTCAACCTCCTGACCGAAAGGCTCGACACCACGGAGAAGCAGCGCCGCCGCTTCGTGTCCGATGCGTCGCACGAGCTGAAAACGCCGCTGGCGTCGATACGCCTGCTGTCGGACAGCATCGTCCAGAACGAGAACATCGACCCGGAGACCGTGCGTGAGTTCGTCACCGACATCGGCAACGAGGCCGAGCGCCTCCAGCGCACGACGGAAAAGCTGCTCGACCTGTCGCGCCTTGACGACGGGGTGCAGGTGGTGCCGGAGCCGGTCGACGTCAAGCAGGTAGCGGTCGACGCGCTTGTGCTCCTGCGCCCGCTTGCCGCGGAGAAGAACGTGCGCCTGCGCTGTGATCTCGCCGACGGCTGTGTCGTTATGGCAACGACGGACGACATGTTCCACATTATCTTTAACCTTGTTGAAAACGCCGTGAAATACAACGTCCCGGAGGGCAGCGTCACCATGACCCTGAGCCAGACCGACGAAACCGTCAGCTTCGAAGTCGCGGACACGGGCATCGGCATCCCAGAAGAGGACAGGCTGAACGTATTCTCGCGTTTTTACAGAGTGGACAAAGCCCGCTCCCGCGAAGCCGGGGGCAGCGGCCTTGGATTAAGTATTGTACACGACGCGGTGGTGCTGCATGGCGGCACCATCACTGTCGGACAAAATAAACCGCGCGGAACGAAATTCACAGTGAGCTTTCCGCGCCCGACACCCGAGGAGACAGGTATATGAACAACATCAAAAAAATTCAGGAAAAGCTGATCGAAAAGAATCTTGACGCCGTACTTGTTACCGACGAGAAGAACCAGCGCTATGCAACCGGCTTCCCGTTCACCGACGGCGCTGTGATCGTCGCGCGCTCCGCCGCGTGGCTCATCACGGACTCCCGCTATATCGAGGCCGCGACCAACACCGCCGCCTGCTGCTGCAACGTGCAGATGTTCGACCGCGAGCACAGCCGCCTCTCGCTGATCCAGGCCGCGCTCAAGGAAGCGGGCGTGGAGCGCCTCGGCGCCGAGGAGGAGAAGCTGAGCCACGCCGAGTATCTCGGCTATGAGAAGTCGCTGGGCATGGAGCTTCTGCCCGCGCAGGCGATATTCTCCGAGCTGCGCGCCTCCAAGTCCGAGGAAGAGATCGGCTATTTGCGCGAGGCGCAGGCTATCAGCGAAAAGGCGCTGGCGGAAGTGCTTCGCATCATCAAGCCCGGCATGACCGAGCGTCAGGTCGCGGCGGAGTTGGTGTACCACATGCTGCTCAACGGCAGCGAGGGCAACTCCTTCGACCCCATCGTCATCACCGGCAAAAAGACCAGTATGCCGCATGGCGTCCCCGGCGACGAGGTCATCCACGAGGGCGACTTCGTGACCATGGACTTCGGCTGCCTCAAGCACGGCTACTGCTCCGACATGACCCGCACCGTCGCCATCGGCTACGCTACCGACGAAATGAAGAACATCTACAACATCGTCCTTGAAGCACAGCTTGCCGGTATCGCCGCCGCCCGCGCCGGCATCCCCGGCTATGAGATCGACGCCGCCGCGCGCAACGTCATCACCAAGGCCGGCTTCGGCCAGTACTTCGGCCACGGCTTCGGCCACTCCCTCGGCCTCGACATCCACGAGCTGCCCGGCGCGAATCTCTCCGGCAAGGCCATCATGCCCGTCGGCTGCGCGGTCAGCGCGGAGCCGGGAATCTACATCCCCGGCAAGTTCGGTGTGCGCATCGAGGACGTTATGATCCTGCATGAAAACGGCGCAGAGGTCATTACCAAGGCTCCGAAACAGCTCACCATCCTCTGATTTTTGCAAAAAGACTGGAAAATCGAGAAAATCTACTTGCCAAAATCGCATATATATATTAGAATATCTAAGTTAATAGATTTTTCTAAAAATTCTTTGGGAGGTCCCTTTATATGATTACAGCAGGCGATTTCAGAAACGGCGTTACCTTTGAGATGGACGGTCAGGTCATGCAGGTCGTTGAGTTCCAGCATGTCAAGCCCGGCAAGGGCGCGGCCTTCGTCCGCACCAAGATGAAGAACGTCATCACCGGCGCCGTCACCGAAACTTCTTTCAACCCCACAGCAAAGTTCGAGAGCGCTTCCATCGACCGTATGGACATGGAATACAGCTACAACGACGGCAACCTTTACTACTTTATGAACCCTGAGACCTACGAGCTTGAGCCGGTTGACGAGTCTGTTCTGGGCGACAACTTCAAGTTCGTCAAGGAGAACATGGTCTGCTCCATCTACTCCTACAAGGGCAAGGTCTTCAACGTTGTTCCCCCCATCAACGTCGTGCTTGAGGTTGCGGAGACTGATCCGGGCTTTGCCGGCAACACCGCCACCAACGCTACCAAGCCCGCCACTCTTGAGACCGGAGCCGTCATCAAGGTTCCCCTTTTCATCGAGCCGGGTGAGAAGATCATCGTCGATACCCGTACCGGCGAGTACGCATCCAGAGCATAATTCATCAAAATTCAGGGGAGACTATATAGTCTCCCTTGTTTTAACTCAATTAAAGGAGGTTTTCACATGACTGTTGTTGAAAAAGCCGCATACCTCAAGGGGCTGGCCGAAGGGCTCGGCGTTACGCCGGATTCCAAGGAGGGCAAGCTGTGGGCGGCGCTGAATGATCTGCTGTCCGACATGGCGCACGAGATCGAGGATCTTCAGGAAAGCAATCTTGATCTGGCCGATATCATTGACGATATGGGCGAGGATCTGAGCTATCTGGAGGAGCTGACCTGCGATCTGGACACTCCGGACGATATGTGTGATGCCGACTATGACGAAGATTACGATGAGGACGCCGACGAGGATTCTGACGAAGACGAGGATCTGGAGTATGACGGCGTCATCTACGATGTGACCTGTCCTGTCTGCGGCGAAGAGATCAGCTTCGACGAAGAGACGCTTGACAAGGGCTACGTTCTCTGCCCTGAGTGCGGCGAGAAGCTTGAGTTCGACATCGGCGGCGAGGACGACACGGATAAGGACGAGTAAGTCCGAAAGCATAATAGTATAATAGAAAGAAACCAAGGTATATTTGACGATACCTTGGTTTCTTTTTATTTGTTCTGTTTCGGGTTATTGGTTATTCCGAGAATATAATCAACGGAAACATGATAAAATGCGGAAAGCTTTATAAGAACATCCGTCGGGATATCCCGCTGTCCAAGCTCATAGTTGCTGTAGACCTGCTGAGAACAGTTCAAAAAATCGGCCAGCTCCCTCTGCTTCATATCCCGATCCTCACGCAGATCCCGTAGACGGGGATACATACTATCACCTCACAATCACGGTGGATGATAGCATACCGCATTTTGTTGTATTGACATTTACTGCAATTTGCGGTGAACTAAATTTACTAAATGATAGGAGATAACGGATATGAGCTGTCCTTATTACTGGTACGATAATCACTACGCGTGCAGAAAAACGGGAAAGGACGTGAACGAGGACGTCTACTACAAATTCTGTAAGAACTATGATTACGATGACTGTCCCATTTACAAAGGGCAGGACACTTCTGGCTGCTTTCTGACTTCGGCCTGTGTTGAAACCATGGGATTGCCCGACGACTGCCATGAGCTTACTGTTCTGCGCGCGTTCCGGGACGGATATATGAGCGCCATACCCGGCGGCGCTGACGACATCAAGGAGTATTACCGGTGCGCACCCGCAATCGTCGCGGCAATAAAAGCTTGCCCCGATTCGCGCGAAGTATTCGGGCGGATATACAGCGAGCTGGTTCGCCCCTGCGTGGAGCTGATCGAGGCGGGAAAGAACATCGAGGCTTATGCCGCGTATTTGCTCACCGACGGAGCAAAATCGGGGTAGGCACTGGGCAGACCGTGTTCCGTTATGTCAAGACCGAGCAGTTCTTCCTCGGACGTTACACGCAGCCCGTTGAACTTTCTGATAAGTGCGAACACCGCGCACATCAGCACTGCCGAGTATGCCGCGACGGATACGAAGCCGATGAGCTGTATGCCCAAAAGCTTTGCGGAGCCGGTGTACAGAAGGCCGTCGAGTCCGGCTGGGGCGGCGGGATTTGCGAGAAGACCGACCGCGATAGTGCCCCATATGCCGTTGGCGCAGTGTACGCCTACGGCGCCGACAGGGTCGTCAATGTGCAGCCCGATATCGAGCCATTCGACTACGACGACAACGAGTATGCCCGAAACGATGCCGACGACACCCGCACCCAGCGCGTCAAATGCGTCACAACCGGCGGTCACGCCGACAAGCCCCGCGAGAGATGCGTTCAGGCACATGGAAACATCGGGCTTGCCGTTTTTTATCCACGTATAAAGCATCGTTGTCACGGTTGCGACCGAGGGGGCGATGGTCGTTGCGAGGAATATGGACGCAAGCTCGGATGCGCTTGTCGCCGCCGCGCCGTTGAAGCCGTACCAGCCGAGCCAGAGAATGAACACGCCAAGTGCGCCAAGGGTTATCGAGTGGCCGGGGATGGCGTTGACCTTGACCACCTTTCCGCCCTCGTCGCGGACATATTTGCCGAGCCGGGGGCCGAGGAATATCGCGCCGACCAGCGCCGCGATACCGCCGACCATGTGTATCGCGCAGGAGCCGGCAAAGTCGTGGAATCCGAGCTGGCTGAGCCAGCCGCCGCCCCATATCCAGTGCGCTTCTATCGGGTAGACAAACAGCGAGATGACAGCCGAATATATGCAGTAGGCGGAGAATTTCGTGCGCTCCGCCATTGCGCCGGAAACTATCGTAGCGGCGGTTGCGCAGAAAACAAGGTTGAATACGAATACGGACGCGCCGGTGAAGCTGCCGTCCGCGGGGGAGGCTATGAATGCTTTGAAGGATGACCACATATCCATGTTCGGCAGCCCGACAAGCCCGCGCAGGCAGTCCTGACCCATCATCAGCGAGTATCCGAGCAGCGAGAACACTATTGTTCCGATGCAGAAATCCATCAGATTTTTCATAATTATGTTGCCTGCATTTTTCGCGCGCGTGAAGCCCGTTTCGACCATCGCAAAGCCCGCCTGCATCCAGAACACCAAAGCCGCGCCGATCAAATACCAGAATTCCACTGTCATAAAATCATCTCCTGTTTCTCTCTGAAATGCAAAAAAAGGCGACGACGCCTGAAAGATATCAGACGTCGTTGCCTTTTTATGACGTGGATTTTATACCGGTCGGCGCGCATTGTCAACGATTTTTACGCCAAAATCATAAAATCGTCAAAAGCACATATAATGTGCCGGATTCAGCGCAAACTTTATGAGCTTTTAACACTATGCTTTTTGAGCAGCGCAAAAGCGATGACGCAGATGATGACCGACAGCAGCGAACCCGCAGCGGTGGCAAGTCCCATGGGGAAGAGCGTGTCGGGGAAGAGCTTCGAGGTCAGGTACACGCCCGGTATGCGCACGAGCGCGATTGCGGAGATGTTGTGGATAAACGATATCTCGGAGCGGCCGCAGGCGCAGAAATACCCGCTGAAGCAGAAGTGTATTCCGGCGAAGAGCGCGTCCCAGATGTAGCCGCGCAGATACTGCCCGCCGAGCGTGATGACAACCGCGTCCGGCGTGAACAGGCCGACCGCCTGTTCGGAGATGAACTGCGTCAGCAGCGCGATGATGATGCCGAAACTCACCGCGATGATTATCGCGTAGCGCAGCGTCTGCTCGGCGCGCGCCTGCTTCCCCGCGCCGATATTCTGCGCGCAGAGCGCCGACACCGTTGACAGCATCGACGACGGCACAAGGAACACGAAGCTGATGATTTTCTCCACGATGCCGACCGCCGCTGCGGCGTCAAGCCCGCGCCGGTTGGCGATGACGGTGATGACGATGAAGGCGATCTGAATCAGACCGTCCTGCGCCGCCACGGGGACGCCGATGCGCAAAAGCTGCCCCATTGTGTCGCGCTGGGGATGGAGATCGCGCCGTTCAAGGCTGATGCCGGACTTTTTGCGCAGTATCACCGTGAGCGAGAACACAACGCTTATCGCCTGCGACAGCGTGGTGCCGAGCGCCGCGCCCGCGGGGCCAAGCCCCATGATGCCAATGAATATGTAGTCGAGCGCGATGTTCGCGGCGCAGGCCACGGCGATGAATATCATCGGGCTTTTCGAGTCGCCGAGGCCGCGGAAGATAGAGCTTATGATGTTGTAGGCCGTGATGAACGGGATGCCAATAAAGCAGATCGTGAGATATGCCCGTGTCCCCTCGGCGGCCTCCGCCGGGGTGGACATCACGGAGACGATGGGTCTGACGAGCGCCAGAAGCAGCGCCGTTATGACGACGGACAGCAGCATGAACAGCGTCACGGTGTTGCCGATGGCGGCCGAGGCGCGCTTCTTGTCCCCCGCGCCGACGGCCTGACCTATGCACACGGTCGAGCCCATCGCAAGGCCGACGATTATAACCGTCAGCATGTGCATGACCTGACTGCCGATAGACACGGCGGTCGTGCTGGCGACACCCTCAAACTGGCCGATTATGAAGAGGTCGGCCAGACCGTAGAGCGTCTGCAAAAAGTATGAAAGCAGATATGGCAGCGAGAAATATGCTATGTTTTTCAGCACACTGCCGTTTGTAAGGTTCTTTTCCAAGGAGTTCACCTGACTGCTTAGAATATGATACTTAGTTTATAAATCCGCCGCCGAGGACGTAGTCGCCGTCATACAGCACGGCGGACTGCCCCACGGCGGGGGCGCGCACCGGCTCGTCGCAGATTATGCGCACGCCGTCCCCTTCGGGGTATACGGTACAGGGCGGCGTTTCCCATTTCGTGTGCCGCACGCGGACGTTCGCGCGGATCGGTTCGGCGGGGCGGTCGATGAGCCAGTTGAAGTCTCTGGCGCGGACTTCGGTTTTAAACAGATCCTCCCACAGCGCAAGCTCGATGGTGTTGTCCGCGGCGCTGATGCGGGAGATATAGACCTTGCGCCCGTCAATAAGCCCCGGACGGCGCTGGCCTACGGTGTAGCGGTGTATGCCCTCGTGCCGCCCGACAACCTCGCCGCGGAAAATGAAATCACCCGGCGGCGGCAGCTCCGCGCGGCGCGAAATCCAGCCGATGTAGTCCTTGTCGGGGATGAAGCATATCTCCATGCTGTCCGGCTTGTGCGCGACCGGCAGGCCGAATTCCTCGGCCAGCGCGCGCACCTGAGTCTTCTCGAAGCCGCCGAGCGGGAACACCGCGCGGCGCACCTGTTCGCGGCTGAGGCGGCAGAGCATGTAGCTCTGGTCGTTGGCGGGCATACCCTTCATAAGCCTGCCGTTTTCCGTACGGGCGTAGTGCCCGGTGGCGACAAGCTCCGCGCCGATGCGGCCGGCCTCGGCGAGCAGATTTTTGAACTTTGTGCTGGGGTTGCAGATTATGCAGGGGTTCGGCGTCTCGCCGCGCAGATATGCCTCCGTGAACGGGCGGCACACGTTGCGCTCAAGCTCGGCCTTGACGTCCAGCACCGTCAGCGGCACGCCGATGAATTCTGCCGTGTCTATCGCGCATTGCCGCGCGGCCTCGTCGGCGTTGTCTATATACAGGCCGTACACCTCGTGTCCGGCCTTTTTCAGAAGCATGGTGGATACCGCGGAGTCCACTCCGCCGGAAAAGCCGAGAACGATTTTGCTCATCTTCCGCCCTCCATGTAAATCATCAGCACCGAGATGTCGGCCGGGGACACGCCGGAAATGCGGCTTGCCTGACCGAAATTCTCAGGCCGGATCTTTTTCAGCTTCTCGCGAGCCTCCAGCCGCAGGCCGTTTATCGCGTCATAGTCGATATCGGCGGGCAGGGGGCGGCTCTCCATCCGCGTGAATTCCTCAACCTGCTTGAGCTGGCGCTTGATGTAGCCCTCGTATTTGAGGCTTATCTCCGCCTGCTCCGTCACGGCGCGCGGAAGCGCCGGGCGATCCGGGTCGAACTCCGCGAGGTCGCGGTAGCTTATCTGCGGGCGGCGGATGAGATCGGCAAGCGAGCTGCCGGTGAATATCTCCGCCGTGCCGCGCGCTGCGAGCAGCGCGTTTATCGCCGCGCCGGGCGCGATGTGCGTCTTTTCAAGGCGGTGAAGCTCCGCGTCCACGGCGGCGTATTTGTCGAGAACGCGCCGGTACTGCTCCTCGGAGACAAGCCCGATGCGCAGGCCGATGCCGGAAAGGCGCTTGTCCGCGTTGTCCTGCCGGTGCAGCAGGCGGTATTCACTGCGCGAGGTCATCATACGGTACGGCTCGTTCGTGCCCTTGGTCACGAGATCGTCTATGAGTGTGCCGATGTATCCGTTACTGCGGCGGAGTATCATCGGTTCGCGGCCGAGAATTTTCAGCGCCGCGTTCACTCCCGCGACGAAGCCCTGCACCGCCGCCTCCTCGTAGCCGGAGGAGCCGTTGAACTGCCCCGCGCCGTAAAGCCCGGATATCTTTTTCGTCTCCAGCGTCGGATAAAGCTCCGTCGGGTCGACGCAGTCGTATTCTATCGCGTAGGCACAGCGCGTCATCTCCGCGTGCTCAAGCCCGGCGACGCTGTGCAGCATCTCGACCTGCACCTCTTCGGGCATCGAGGACGAGAAGCCCTGAATGTACAGCTCCTCGGTGTTCAGCCCCATCGGCTCGATGAAGAGCTGATGGCGCGGCTTGCCGGCAAAGGTCATCACCTTCGTCTCGATACTGGGGCAGTAGCGCGGGCCGATGCCCTCGATGACGCCGGAATATATCGGACTGCGGTCGAGATTCGCGCGGATTATCTCGTGTGTGCGCTCGTTGGTGTAGGTCAGGTAGCACACGGCGGAGTTGCGCGGCGCGTCGACCGTGGAGAACGAAAACGGCTCGACCTCCTCGTCGCCCCGCTGAAGCTCCATCTTTGAAAAGTCCACGGTGCGCGCGTTCACCCTCGGCGGAGTGCCGGTCTTGAAGCGGCGCATATTAAGCCCCAGCACCCTCAGCCGCTCCGCCAGAGGGATGGCCGCGGCGAGACCGTCTGGCCCCGATGAGCGCAGAACCTCGCCGACTATCGTGCGCCCGTCTAGATATGTGCCCGACGCGATTATGACGGCCTTGCAGTCGTATACCGCACCCGTGTGCGTCGTGACGGAGCGGACGCGCCCGTCCTCGACGCCGATATCGATGACCTCTGCCTGCTTGACGCGGAGATTCTCCTGCATTTCAAGCGTGTGCTTCATCACTTCCTGATACCGCCGCCGGTCGGCCTGCGCGCGAAGCGAGTGCACCGCCGGCCCCTTGCCGCGGTTGAGCATACGGTACTGTATGCAGGCTTTGTCCGCCGCGCGCGCCATCTCGCCGCCCAGAGCGTCCAGCTCGCGGACAAGATGCCCCTTGCCGGTGCCGCCGATGGCGGGGTTGCAGGGCATGTTGCCGATGCTGTCCATGTTCACAGTGAAGCATATCGTGTCAAGCCCCAGCCGCGCGGCGGCGAGGGCGGCCTCAATGCCCGCGTGTCCCGCGCCGATAACGGCAATATCGCATTTTCCTGCCTTGTACTCTATCATTGTCTCACCCAAAAATATCATGTATCATTATCAATGTGCCGTCCCGCACCTCGACGCTTGCCGCCGCCCCTGTGAACGAATTACTGACGCCGATGGGGAAGTCTGAGCGTATCTCGGCGTCCGTCAGCTCGTATTTCAGCCCGCGGATGGTCACGCCGCGCGTTGCGCCGTCCATGCAGAACAGCGACAGCGTGCCGCTGCACCCGGCGGGGAAGGAGATCGTCTCGTTGTGCAGCACGCTCCAGACCACGCCGTCGCCGTACATGCGGCAGTGCGCCCCGTGCGAGGAGAGGAACAGCAGCCCCTGAAGATTTGCGATCGTGTGGTCGGCGCGGCTGCCTCCGGTTCCGCCGTAGACGACGAAATCGGTATAGCCTCGCTCAAGCCCGACGCGCATGGCGTATATTGTGTCGGTATCGTCCTTCTCGACAGGCAGCTGAAAGACATTACTGCCATCCGGCGCTTCGCCGAGAGAGTCAAAGTCGCCGAGGATCAGGTCGGGCGCGACCCACGCCTCGGTGCAGTGCTTCAGCCCTGCGTCCGCCGCGATGACGAAGTCGCCCTCGGACGGATATTCGGTCAGGCCGTAGAAGCTTCCCGCGGCAAATATATAGCATGTGGCCATGTAACCAACTCCAAATTCAGAAATTAACACTTTATTATAGCATTACTGCGGCGGATAGCAAACGAAAAATATAAAACCGGCCAGAAATTTATGTATTTTTCAACAATTTCCTTGACCAGGAAAATATGCAATTATATAATGAATATCAGAAAATCCACTCAAAGGAGGAATTCACATGCGCAGAAGCATGAAAACCCGCCTCACCGCATTTCTCGCGCTGTGCCTGTGCGCCTGCATCTGTCTGGCGTTTCCCGTCGGCGCAAGCGCGGACGTGACTCTTGAAAAGCTGCTTGTCGCCATGCCGACAACGCCGATAGCATATATGCCCGCCGGGAACATCTCCGCCAGCTCCAGTACCGAGGGTTGCTCCGTGCAGAGTCTGGTGTGGTACGACGCGTCCGGTTCGCAGTTCAGCGGCACCTTCGGGACGCAGACTTACACGGTCGAGATCGTGGTCTCGCTTGCCGCGGGCTATTCGCTTGCGTCCGATGCGCGTGTGTATCTGAATAACTCTGCCGTGGATTACACCGTGAGCGGCAGCAGCGTGACGCTACGCCGCGAGTATGCCCCACAGATCTGGACGCCCGACATCTATAAGCACCCTGAGGCCGAGACCGTGACCGAGGGCGGCTTTGCGTCCTTTGCGGCGTCCGGCGCGTATTATGAGAAGATAAACTGGCGGCTCTATAACCCGGACGCGACGTCGTACTATACGATGGAGGAAGCGGTCGAAAAGTTCCCCGGCCTTACGACGGACGCGGACGGCGGGACGAGGATGAACCTCTATAACATCCCGCTTGAACTCAACGGCTGGCGCATAGCGGCGTATTTCAGCAATCCCGGCGGAGGCCGCGAGAGCTATGGCGCGGTCATAACCGTGAAGGCCGACCCCGCAAAAGCGACCCCGACGCCCGCACCGACGGCGACTCCGGAGCCGGAGCCCAGTCAGGAACCGGACGATAAGCCGGATGACGCGGCGGAAAGCCCCGCACCGGCGGACGAAAATCATGAGCATGAGTTCTCTGAGAAATGGAGCTTTGACGAGGAGCGCCACTGGCACGAGTGCGCCTGCGGCGAGAAGGCCGACGAGACCGCGCATGACATGCAGTGGACGCTGGTGCGCGCGGCGACGAAGGATCAGCCGGGCGAGGAGCGCGGAACATGCAGCGTCTGCGGCTATACCGGCAGCCGCGAGGTCGAGTACACGGGCAAGGGCATCCAGCTCACCGAGGGCATGTTCAAATATATAATCATCGGTATCGTTGCGCTGATAATCATCCTTGTCGCGGTGAAGCTGATATCCGATGTCGGACGCCGCCGCAGACGCCGCAGACGTCACGGCGGATACAAGGGAAGGCACTGATATTACATATCGTGAGAAATTTTAAGATTTCTCACGATATTTTTATGGGAACCTTTTCATGCGGCGCGCGTCAAAAAAAGCAGATCGACCGAAAGGAGCAAGAGATGAAAAGCATGTTTTATGTTTCAATATGCCTGCTGCTGGCCATGGCGATGCTGCTTGGCGGCTGCGGAAGCCCCGCCGTGAGCGAGATCACGGCCAGAAACACCGATAAGATCGCCGCCGACCCCGCCGCACTGACGGAGGAGGCGAACACGGCGGTGACAGAGCTGGCACTGCGCCTGCTGAAAGGCTGTCAATCCGACGGCGACACACTGATTTCCCCGACCTCGATACTCTGCGCGCTGGCCATGACCGCAAACGGCGCCGAGGGCGAAACCCTCAGCCAGCTTGAAGACCTGTTCGGCATGAGCGCGGACGAGCTGAACGCGTACATGGCGGCGTTTCTGGCGACGCTGGACGACAGCGATGGCAGCAAGCTCAGCTCGGCCTGCTCCATGTGGCTGAGGGACGACGATAAGCTGAAGATAAACGATGCGTTCATTGAAAAGAACGCCGGATACTATGACAGCGCCGTGTTCACCGCACCGTTTGACGGCGGCACGCTCGACAGCATCAATTCGTGGGTGGAGAAGAACACCGACGGGATGATAGACCGGATACTGGACAAGATCCCCGATGACGCGATGCTGTACCTGATAAACGCCGTCGCCTTTGACGCAAAGTGGCAGACGGTGTATACCGCCGATCAGGTCGAGCAGGGGAGCTTCACCAACGCCGCGGGCGAGGACAGGATAGCCGATTTCATGGACTCCGAGGAGCACACCTATATCTCCGACGGCAGCGCCGCAGGCTTCATCAAATATTATCAGGGCGGGCGTTACGCCTTTGCCGCGCTGCTTCCGGAAAGCGGAGTCGGGCTTAACGAATACATCGCCGGCCTCAGCGGCGAGAGTCTGCGCGCGATGCTGACCGGAGCGCAGAGCACGACGGTGATTGCGAGCCTACCGAAGTTTGACAGCTCTTACAGCGCGGAGCTTTCGGACGTGCTGAGGGCGCTCGGCGTGACCGAGCTTTTCGACCCGGATTCCACCGACCTCAGCGGCATCGGCAGCTATGACGGTATGCCGCTCTATGTCAGTCGGGTGCTGCATAAGTGCCATGTCTCCGTGAACGAGCAGGGGACGAAGGCCGGAGCCGCGACGGCGGTCGAAGCTGCCGTCGGCAGCGCGTTTATAGAAGAGATAAAGTATGTCACGCTGAACCGCCCGTTCCTGTATATGATCCTCGACTGCGATACCATGACGCCCGTGTTCATCGGCACCGTGACTGATATCGGATGAAAAAACGAATCCCTCCGGACATTCCGGAGGGATTTTGTTATATAGTTTGGATGCGTTCTTGCCTCCCTCTGACGAGGGAGGCGGCAAAACCGTAGGTTTTGACAGAGGGAGAGACAGCCGTCGTACAAAGATAGAATCAGAAATTTTACGCCTGTTCCTTGACGTATCTAACGACATAATCCGCAAAGCGGCGGGTCGCGGGTCCGGCCTTTTCCCCGGCGGCAATGGCAATGCCTATGGTGCGCTTTGCCTCCGGGATGAGCGGCAGCACGAGCAAATCGTCATGCCTGCCCTTCAAAAGCAGCTCCGGCATGATGCTTATGCCGAGCCCCTGCTCGACCATGGCAATTATAGCGTAGTCGTCCTTGGTGTAAAACCTGACGTTCGGCGTGACCCCGGCGGCCTCAAGCGCGCGCCGTGCGTCATGGTCGGAGCTTTGCAGAAGGCTTATAAAGGGCTCTGTCTCGCACTCGACGAGCGGAAATTTGGGATAGCTTGCAAAGCGGCTGTCCTTGGGCAGTATAGCCATCAGCCTGTCCTCCATCAGAGGGACACATTCACAGTCGAGCGGGGAGGGAAGGTTTACAAAGCCGATGTCGATGCTCCCGTCGCGCAGCCACTGCTCAACATCGTGATAGTCGCCGTTGAGAAGCCGGAAATCGACCCGGGGATAGTCGCGCTGAAATTCCTTGAGTACCCCCGGCAGCCAGTGTACCGCAACGGAGGTGAAGGCGCCGATGCGCACAAGCCCGCTGTCAAGCCCGCGTATCGAGGCGGTCACCTGATTTAGCTGCTCGGCGCTGTTGAGAAGTCCCCTTACCGCAGGCAGCAGACGCTCACCCTCATTTGTAAGCCTTACTCCCGCACGGCTGCGCTTTATCACCGCAAAGCCCAGCTCCTCCTCAAGACTGTTTATGCTGTGGCTTACCGCCGACTGCGTCAGCCCCAGCTGTGCCGCCGCAGCGGTCAGGCTTCCGGACTCCACGACGCTCAGCAGCGCCTGATACTTGGCCAGATTCATGGGAAACTCCTTATATGAAAGAAATTCATCTTAATATGAATAAAATTAGAGACGTTTATATTATAGCCCGAAAACCGCAAAAATCAAGAGAAAACCTGCGAAAATAATATTGTTTTCCGAAAAAAATAATATATAATCCCGACTATGTTATGAAAAGCGAGGATATGTATTATGACTTCGGCAATGATTTGGATTCTGGCAGCAGTGGTCGTCTATCTGCTGGGTATGCTGGCGATAGGCTTCAAATATGCAAACAACAGCACCTCCGAGGACTTCTATCTCGGCGGCCGCAAGCTCGGCCCCATCGTAACAGCGATGAGCACCGAGGCGTCGGACATGAGCGCGTATCTGCTGATGGGCGTGCCGGGACTGGCGTTTTTCTGCGGCGTCGCTGAGGCGGGCTGGACGGCGATAGGTCTTGCGCTCGGCACCTACTTGAACTGGCTCATCGTCGCAAAGCGCCTGCGGAGGTATTCGGCGAATATCCACGCGATAACCGTCCCGGACTTCCTCTCCCGCCGCTTCCGCGACAATACCAAGCTCATCGAAACTCTGGGTGCGCTTACGGTCATAATCTTCTTCGTGCCCTACACGGCCTCGGGCTTTGCCGCCTGCGGCAAGCTCTTCAACAGCCTCTTCGGCTTCGACTACATGACCGCCATGATAATCAGCGCTGCCGTCATCGTCATCTACTGCGCGACCGGCGGCTTCATGGCAGCATCCGTCACGAGCCTTATTCAGGGCATCGTTATGACGATAGCGCTTGTCGTCGTGCTCATATTCGGCATCAACACTGCCGGCGGCTGGGACGCCGTCATCGCCAACGCCAAGGAGATACCCGGCTACCTCAGCTTCTCTGCGTCCACGAATATTCTCACCAACACACCCGGCAGCTACAGCCCCCTGATGATAGCCTCGACCCTTGCCTGGGGACTCGGCTACTTCGGTATGCCCCACATCCTGCTGCACTTTATGGCCATCGGCGATGAGGACAAGCTCAATTTCAGCCGCCGCATAGCCACGGTCTGGGTCGTCATTTCGCTCGGCGTTGCGGTCGTTATAGGCATTGTCGGCTTCGGCATGGTCAAGACCGGGGCGATAGCGATGCCCGCATCAGAGTCTGAGGCGGAGAGTCTCATCGTAAACACTGCGGCGCTCATCTCGACGCACGGCGCGCTCGCTGCCATCGTCGCAGGTGTCATAATCGCCGGCATCCTCGCCGCCACCATGTCCACCGCAGACGCGCAGCTCCTTGCCGCTGCTTCCGGCGTCACCCACAATATACTCACCGACGTTTTCGGCGTGAAGATGAGCGACAAAAAGACCATGCTCATCGCGCGCATCACCGTTATCGGCGTCGCGGTGCTCGGCGTCATCTTTGCCAGCGACCCCAACAGCTCGATATTCCGCGTGGTGTCCTTCGCGTGGGCGGGCTTCGGCGCGACCTTCGGCCCGATAATGCTGTTCTCACTGTTCTGGAAGCGCTGCAACAAATGGGGCGCTATCGCGGGCATGTTCTCCGGAGCGGCGATGGTGTTCGTGTGGAAATACTGCATCGCGCCTCTCGGCGGCGTGTTCGGAATATACGAGTTGCTGCCCGCGTTCGTAATATCCTGCGTGTTCATCGTTGTCGTGAGTCTGCTCACTGCCGAACCCGAAAAGGATATACAGGAGGAGTTCGAGCGGGCCTGCGCAAAATAAGTTTTTTTCGATGAGCTTTCAGGGCACGGAGTATCCCGTGCCCTGAATTTTTGCCGCCAGTGGGGGAAAACGCGCGTAATTTCGAGCTTTTTTGATTGACAGCCGTGGGCAAATGGAGTAAAATTACTCAGAAAGGCATTTTTAGAGAGATGGAGAGACATATGGGAAACAATACGCTGGAATATCCCACAATAAGGAATATTTCCGTGGTGGACGCAGTCAAGGACTGGATAATAGATCAGCTTATAAAGGGTAACCTGAAGCCCGGCAGCAAGCTTCCGACGGAGGCCGAGCTGTGCACGAACCTCAGCGCCAGCCGCAACTCCGTGAGAGAAGCGATAAAGCAGCTTGAGGCCTACGGCGTTGTATATATAAAGAGAGCGGAGGGAACCTTCGTTACGGACAGCTTCAAGCCGAAAATGCTGTCTCCGGTGCTGTACAGCCTTATTCTCCAAAATAACCGCTGGGAGAATTTCGTCGACCTGCGCCGGGCGATAGATATCGGCACACTGTATGTGCTCATCAGGAAGCAGCCGGACGAGGAGGATCTGCACGCGCTCAGCGAGGCGCTGAACAAGATGGAAGCCGCGACCCGCTGCGAGGAGCTTGACGCGACTGCTATAACCGAGGCGGACTGTGTGTTCCATAACGTGATAATAAGCCTGACAAAGAACCCTCAGCTTGTCACGCTGTCCGAGTATATAAACCGCATCACCGTGCCGAGCCGCGAAAAGACGACGGAAAGCGTTATTGCCAGCGGCGAGATCGAATCGTACGTCCGCCTTCACCGGCAGTTGTATGATGTCATCCGCAATGGGGATAAGAGCAACATAGAGCGCGCGGTGCTTGACCATTACGTGTTCTGGGAGAAATACAAGGGCTGATATTAAGTCCGATTAATAAATGCCGCAAGCCTGCCTGCGCGGGGTTCCGGCATTTAATATTTTTATAGGAAAAAGGAGAAAGCGTATGATCCTCTTTTTCAGCGGTACCGGAAACAGCCGCTATATTGCCCGCAGACTCGCCGCGGCGCTCGGCGATGAGCTTGTCAGCATCAATGACAGGATAAAGAGCGGCGACGACGGGGCGATACGCGCCGGCGGCCGCCTGATATTTGTGACGCCGACCTACGGCTGGCGCATCCCGCGCGTGGTCGAGGAGTGGATACGCAATATGGAATTTTCAGGCGCAGATAAGGTGTGGTTCGTGATGAACTGCGGCAGCGAGATCGGCGACGCGGCGAAGTACAACAAGCGCCTGTGTGCGGATAAGGGCTTCGCGTATATGGGCACCGCGCAGGTGATAATGCCGGAGAACTATATCGCCATGTTCGATGCACCGCAGGAGCCGGAGGCCGCGCGGATAATCGAGGCCTCGGCTCCCGCGATAGACGAGGCCTCGCAAAAAATCGCGGATGGCTGCGAGTTCGCCGCGCCGCGGAACAATCTCTATGACCGCTTTATGAGTACCGCAGCAAACCCGGTGTTTTACGCGCTTTTCGTTAAGGCGGATAAATTCCGCGCCGATGATAAGTGCGTCGGCTGCGGCAAATGCGCGCAGCTGTGTCCGCTGAACGACATCAGCATCGTCGACGGCCGCCCGGTGTGGGGCAAAAACTGCACGCACTGCATGGCCTGCATCTGTCACTGCCCGACGGGCGCGATAGAATATGGCCGCAAGAGCCTTGGAAAGCCGCGGTATCACTGCGATTTGTAATAACGGGGGGGCGCTTGGCCGCCGCTGGCGAAAGTGTATATGTATTAGAAAAGCTAATGACGAAACTGAAGAATCCGATGGTTTTGTGTACAGTGCAACAGAAACACTTGTACGCCAGCCGTGGACTTTGTGCTATCTGAAATGTGGATGTCATTGACAAATTGTAATATTTCAGCTATAATGGCATATCACAATATGTAAACCAACTTTAGCAATTTGCACTGGCGCAGACAGCTGCGCCGGAGGAAACTGACGGGGAAAAGCTCGCATGGCAAAGAAAAAATACGTCCGGGATTACGAAATTTCCGAAACTATCGACGAAAAGGGCAGGGTCAGATCCGTGCCGGTATATGTCGGTTCGTATTTCTGCTTCTGCGATGCCGACGCCGCGAAGAAGAGCGGCAGGCTCCTTGCCCCCGCCGCCGCGCTTGGCTGGCTTGCGTATATCATGGCGCTGTGGCTCCCGTCCGGAGCCGGAAAGCTCATGTATGTGATTCTCCCCTTCGTGTTCGCGGCCGTGCCGCTGTGGTACGTCAGTTCCGCGGTCGTCGCGCTGCTGCGCGCGGGCGATAAGCTCAAGCGCTCGGAGGCGGAGAAGGTCGCAGGGAATCTCCCCTCGGCCTCGGTATTCGGCATCATCCTCACGGCGGTCGCCCTGATCGCCGAAGGCGTCACCGCGATAGCCGCGCCGGAAAAGCTCAATGCGGCGGACATCGCCTTTGCCGCCGGAGCCGGGATACTCTGCGCGGCGTTCGTGCTCTCGTTCTCCCGCCGTCAGGCGGTAGCGACGAAGCTTATCTGATCCAGTTATTAACCGCAGGGCTTAATTAATATAGAAGCCCGCGTTTAATAAATAAACATCCTATCAAGGAGGAAAAATGAAAATGAGCAACATCAAGAAGATCCTCGCTCTGGTTCTGGCTCTTGTTATGGTCTTTGCTCTCTGCGCTTGCGGTGAAAGCAACACTCCCGCACCCGAAGAGTCCAAGGCTCCCGTTGAAGAGTCCAAGGCTCCTGTAGAGGAAAACACCAGCACCCTGGTCTATGCAACCTCCACCTTCGGCCAGAAGTTCAGCCCCTTCTTCTATACCACCGCGTATGACGAAGAAGTCGTCTCCAACTTCACCGGCGGTCTGCTCGCTGCTGACCGCGGCGGCGCGATCATTCACCACGGCATAGAGGGCGAGACCGTTGAGTACAACGGCACCGATTACACCTACTATGGCATGGGCGATGTTGACGTCGTTCAGAACGATGACGGTTCCGTTGACTACAACCTCACCATGCGTGACGATATCGTCTTCTCCGATGGCACCCCCGCCACCATTGATGACGTTATCTTCGGTATCTACGTTATGGCTGACCCGTCCTACGACGGCAGCTCCACTGTTTACGCACTGCCTATCGAGGGCATGGCTGACTACTACAATTCTCAGCAGTACCTCTACAAGCTCCTTGCCGAGGCAGGCCGTGACAACACCGACTTCACCCTTTGGGACGAAGCCACTCAGACCGCATTCTGGGCAAGTGTTGACGCAGCCGGCGAGAAGTTCGCTCAGGAAATCATTGACTATGTTGTTGCCAGCTACAACACCGACGAGTACGCAGCCACCATCGAAGCAACTCCCGATGAGATAGCCGCTGATCCTGCTCTGCAGGTCAAGTTCGGTATGAACATGTGGGGCTACGGCGACGCTTGGACTGAAGGCGCTACCGCTGCTGATTACTGGGCAGCCATCGAGGCCGCTTACGGCGACATCATCGAGGCTTCCGACACCGAGACCGCAGGCTCCTCCCTGTTCGATCTCATGGATGACTTTGCAGATTACGATAAGCTCGTTGCTACCGGCGACGACGTTCCCAACATCAAGGGCATCATCCGTACCGGCGACTACTCCCTCACCGTACATATGACTGAGTACGATGCAACCGCCATCTACAACATGAGCTTCATCATTGCTCCTCTGCACCACTATGGCGACGTCAGCAAGTACGATTACGACAACAACAAGTTCGGCTTTGACAAGGGCGACCTGAGCGGCGTCAAGGCAAAGACCACCGAGCCTCTCGGCTGCGGTCCCTACATCTTCAAGAGCTACGAGAACGGCGTTGTCACCATGGAAGCCAACCCCACCTACTTCCTTGGCGAGCCCAAGACCAAGACCATCCTCTTCAAGGAAGGCGAGGATGCTGACTACGTTCCCGGTATCGTCACCGGCACCTACGACCTCGCAGTCCCCTCCATCAGCGAGGAGACTCTGAACGCTATCACCGATGCTAACTCCAACGGCGAGCTCACCGGCGATACTCTCACCACTTTCCTTGTTGACTACCGCGGCTACGGATACCTCGGCATCAATGCTGACCTCGTCAACATCGACGGCGACCCCGGCTCCGAGGAGTCCAAGGCTCTCCGTAAGGGCTTCATGACCGTTCTGGCAGTCTACCGTGACACCGTTATCAACTCCTACTACGGCGACCGTGCCGCAGTTATCCAGTACCCCATCTCCAACACCTCTTGGGCAGCTCCTCAGCCTGCTGACGAGGGCTACCGTGCAGCATACTCTGTCGATGCCGACGGCAACGACATCTTTGACTCCAGCATGAACGACGAGCAGAAGTACGACGCAGCTCTCAAGGCAGCAGTCACCTTCTTCGAGAAGGCCGGCTACACCTTCGATGCTGACGGCAAGGTCGTCTCCGCTCCCGCAGGCGCTCCCGAGTCCTACGAGATCCTCATCCCCGGCAATGGCAAGCAGGATCACCCGACCTACGGCATTGCAACTGCCGCCTCTAAGGCACTTGAGACCATCGGCATCAAGCTCACCGTTAACGACGTCGGCTCCTCCGTTTGGAACAACGCTCTCGAGGGCAACACCGCTCAGATGTGGGTTGCTGCATGGCAGTCCACCGCTGACCCCGATATGTACCAGGTCTACCACAGCAGCAATGCACATGGTAAGGGCACTAACTCCAACCACTACCAGGTAGATGATCCCGCCCTCGATGCTCTGATCATCGACGGCCGCACCAGCGCTGACACCGAGTACCGTAAGTCCGTCTACAAGCAGGCCATGGAAATCATCATGGATTGGGGCGTTGAGCTGCCTGTCTACCAGCGCAAGGATTGCACCGTTGCATCCACCATCCGTGTTGACTGCGACACTCTGCCTAAGGACATGACTCCGTACTGGGGTTGGAAGGCCGAGATCGAGACTCTGGCAGTCAAGTAATTGAGTTTAGCTTAATTACATCACCTAAATCATCGCACGGGAGGGGTTTTTACCCCTTCCGTGCTTGGCTGTGAAACAAATATTTAAGAAAGCAGTGAAATAGTGTGGCAAAGTATACAGTTAAACGTTTGCTTTACAGCGCTTTGATTTTGTTCTTTGTAATGTTCCTGATCTATGTGCTAATGTACAATATGCCCATGGGCTATATTGAGACAAAGGCAAGAGAACTGGCTTCCCGCCCCGGCGCAAGCAAGAGCTACTCCGAGTGGCTTGCGGATTTGAATGCGCAATACGGCATGGATAAAGGCATCGTTCAGGGGTACTTTACATGGCTTAAGAGTGCTGTGAGAGGTGAATGGGGCGAGAGCTGGTCTTGGACTGTCCCCGTCACCCAGAAATTCCATGACACCGTCTGGTACAGCTTTGCGCTCGGACTCGTGTCGTTTATCCTTGAAATTCTTATAGCAATTCCCCTTGGTATTGCCGCTGCCCGCAAGCAGTACAGCTTTACCGACTACTTCACCACGGTCGTTTCGATGGTATGTATCTCGATGCCGACCTTCTTCCTCGCAACGATATTGAAATACGTCTTCTCCGTCAAGCTCGGCTGGTTTGAGCTTACGGGTATGCAGGGGCGAAATTATCAATATCTCTCTGACTTCGGAAAATTCTTGGATGTGGCCAAGCATTTTGTCCTGCCCGCGATTACCATTACCATAATCAGCATAGGCGGTCTCATGCGCTACACCCGTACCAATATGCTGGAAGTGCTCAATGCCGACTATATCCGTACCGCCCGCGCAAAGGGCGTGCCGGAGAAGGTCGTCATCAACAAGCACGCCTTTCGCAATACCCTTATCCCCCTTATCACCACCCTCGGCGGCAGCCTGCCCAGCCTCTTCTCCGGCGCACTCATCACCGAGACGCTGTTCGGCATCCGCGGCATAGGCTATGCCTCCTACTATTCGATGACACAGGCGGATATACCCTTTACCATGTTCTATTTGGCATTCATTTCAATTCTCACGCTGCTCGGCAACCTCATTTCGGACCTTCTGTATGCCGTTGTTGACCCGCGTGTGCGCTTGAGCTGAGGAGGTACTTTATGGCAGCATCATATAATCTGAATGAAGTCCTCAAGGCCAAGGAAGCGGCCGAGCAGAACAATACTCCGATTGAAAACGAAGAGATACATCTTGACGACGTATCCCGCGTCAAGGTCCTCTCCCCCGGTCGTCAGGTCTTTAAGCGCTTTATACGCAACAGACTGGCGGTTTTCGGCTCCGCTGTGCTTATATTCATGTTTGTGTTCTCTTTCCTCGGGCCTCTGTTCTATGCCCACGGTCAGACGGAGATATTCTATAAGTACAATAACCAGAACGTAAACTACGCGCTTGCCAAGGAAAATAGCGCTTATAACGGCTATGTCGTCAACGACTCCGTCGAGCTTGACAGCAAGGTCGTTACCGCGATGAACAGCAACATCAAGTCCATGATCGAAGAGGGCAAGGATTACCTGCTCGTCGAGGGCGAGACCGGCAACTTTGAGATAAACCGTCTCGGTGACGAGATATATACTCTCAGCGGCCGCGAAATGGACGAGGTCTGCGCTGTCGGTACGAGCACCGTTACCATCGGCACCTATGACTCCGTCGGCAAGAAGCTCAAGTTCTCCGGCGAGGAGATAGAGGGACTTGAAGATGCGGCAAAGGCCTGCAAGGGCAAGAGCGGCGAATTTAAGTTCGGCGGCGAGACCTATTCTTATAAGAAGGGCTCCGGCAAGAGCTATACCATAACCAAGACCTCCGACGGCATCAACTACGCAGAGGGCAGCCTCGGTGAAGAGTTTGAGGCGGCAATGCTCGCGGCCATCGAGTCCGAGGCAAAGGCTTTCAGCTTTGAAGGCGTAAACTACACCATCCTCAACAAGGACGAGACGCACCACGTTTATACGAGCGGCGAGCCCAGCATGGCCATGGTTTACACCCGCTTCACCCTCGATACCTTTGAGACCGGTCTGAAGGTCAGTGACGAGTTCCGCGTCAACGCTCTGCTTGCGGCTTATGACAGCGGCAAGTTCAGCTACGAGGGACAGAAGTACACTATCAAGAGCAACGATGATGTTCTTGAGATATTCGACGCTCAGGGCAACGAGTTTGCCGAGTTCAGCACCATCTCCATCCGCCGCTACTCCGGCGAGGACAGCATGGACTATGACCTCAAGAAGACGCTCAATACCGTCATTGAGGAAATGCAGGAGAAGGATCTCAAGACTGCGGAGCTCACCTATCGTCTGCCCATGCAGGACGAAAACGGTGTTTACACCTATGACGAGCAGGGCAATCTCCAGTATGCGGACGGCGACCTGACCATCTCTCAGCGTGACACCGGCTCCTACGTCATCAACTGCCACCAGACCATTTACGTCATTGATAAGTTTGCCGCACCCTCCGGAACTCACGTTCTCGGCACCGACGGCGACGGCTTTGACGTGCTTGCGCGTATCATGTACGGCGGCCGCATCTCACTGATGGTCGGCTTTGTCGTCGTATTCCTCGAGATACTTCTCGGCGTCATCATGGGCGGTCTTGCCGGTTACTACGGCGGCTGGGTCGATAACCTCATCATGCGTCTGGTCGATATCTTCTACTGTCTCCCCTCCATGCCCATTATGATAATCCTCGGTGCAATGATGGACGCTCTGCGTATGAATACCTATGTACGTCTCATGATAATGATGGCGGCGCTCGGTATCATGGGCTGGGCCGGCGTTGCGCGTATGGTTCGCGGCCAGATACTCTCCCTGCGTGAGCAGGAGTTCATGGTTGCAACCGAGGCTACGGGCATCAGAGTTAAGGACAGAATATTCCGTCACCTCGTCCCGAACGTTATGCCTCAGCTTATAGTCATCGCCTCTCTGGGTATCGGCGGCACCATCATCACCGAGTCCACCCTGTCTTTCCTCGGCCTTGGCGTTAAGCACCCGCTGGCAACCTGGGGCACCATCATCAACTCCGTTTCCTCTGCGTCCGCCATGGCGCACTATCCGTTCATCTGGATACCTGTTGGTCTGCTCATCTGCATGACCGTTATCGCCTTCAACTTCGTTGGCGACGGTCTGCGCGATGCATACGACCCCAAGGCAAAACGCTGATTAGGAGGTATGATCATGTCAGATAAGAACGAAAAAAACTCCTCCTATATATCCGGCAAAGAGTCCAGGAGAATTTCAAAATTTAACCGCCGCGTAACCAAGAAGCTCGAGAGAGACAGAGCGGACGCCAACAAGGATCCCGCGCTGTTCACGACGAAGATGAAGGACGAGAACAACGTTGTCGAGTTTGATAACGTCTGTACCTATTTCTTCACCGATGTCGGCACGGTCAAGGCCGTTGACGGCGTCAGCTTCTCCGTTCCCAAGTGCTCCACCGTCGGCGTCGTCGGTGAGTCCGGCTGCGGCAAATCCGTCACCAGCCTTTCCCTGATGCAGCTTCTTCAGCGTCCTCAGGGTCAGACCGTCGGCGGCGAGATTCGCTTCAACCTCGGCGACGGCTCCGCATATAATATCGTCAATACCCCGACGGCAAAAATGCAGGAGATTCGCGGCAACAAGATATCTATGATATTCCAGGAGCCTATGACCAGCCTTAACCCTGTTTTCCGTATCGGTCAGCAGGTTGACGAGGTCACAATGCTCCATAACCCCGAGATGAGCAAGGAGGAAGTCAAGGAGCGCACCCTCAAGATGCTTGAGCTTGTCGGCATCGCAAACAAGGAGGGCGTGTACTCCATGTACCCGCACGAGCTCTCCGGCGGTATGCGTCAGCGTATCATGATAGCCATTGCGCTTGCCTGCTCCCCCACGCTTATCATCGCCGACGAGCCGACGACCGCGCTCGACGTTACGATTCAGGCGCAGATACTTGACCTGCTCCAGAACCTCAAGGATAAGCTCAATTCCTCCATCATGCTCATCACGCATGACCTCGGCGTCGTTGCGGGTATGGCGGACTATGTCGTCGTCATGTACGCCGGCCGTGTTGTGGAAAAGGGCACCGCGGAAGAGATATTCCACCACCCCTGCCATCCCTACACCATCGGTCTGATGAAGTCCAAGCCCGTCGTCGGCAAAAAGGTCGACGCGCTCTATAATATCCCCGGCAGCGTTCCGAACCCGGTCAATATGCCGAACTACTGCTATTTCCGCGACCGCTGCGAGATGCGCTGCGAGCACTGCGACGGCAAGTATCCGCCGGAGATAAAGCTCAGCGAAACTCACTATGTCTCCTGCTACCGGTACATGGATGAGGGCGAGGTTATGGGCTATCCCAAATCTGTTAACGTGGAGGAGCTGTAAAGATGGAAGAAATCAAGAAAACACCCGACACGGAAAACGAATATCTGCTCGAGGTCAAGGATCTTGTCAAATGGTTCCCGATTAAGTCCAGCTTCTTTAAGCAGACCGTCGGCAACGTTCGCGCCGTTGACGGTATCAGCTTCAAGATAAAGCGCGGCCAGACCATGGGTCTTGTCGGCGAGTCCGGCTGCGGCAAGTCCACCGTCGGCAGAACCATCCTGCGTCTGCTCGAAAAGACCTCCGGTGAGGTCTGGTTTGATGGCAGGGAGATATTCTCCCTCAGCAAGGAAGAGCTTCGCCGTATGCGTCCGCGTATGCAGATAGTCTTCCAGGACCCCTACTCCAGCCTCTCCCCGCGTCTCCCCGTCGGTGAGATTATCGGCGAGGCAGTCCGCGAGCACGGCATAGTCCCGCCCGAGGAGTACGACGAATACATCACCCGCGTCATGAAGGCCTGCGGTCTGCCCGAATACTACAAGAGCAGATATCCGCACGAGTTCTCCGGCGGTCAGCGTCAGCGTATCTGTATCGCCAGAGCCTTGGCGCTCAGCCCGGACTTTATCGTCTGTGACGAGCCTGTCTCCGCACTGGACGTTTCCATTCAGGCGCAGATAATCAACCTGCTCCGTCAGCTTCAGAAGGACTTCGGCATAACTTATCTCTTCATCTCCCATGACCTCTCCGTTGTCGAGCATATCTCCGACACGGTCGGCGTCATGTACCTCGGCACCATGGTCGAGTATGCTGATACCGATAAGATTTTCGGCGAGCCGCTGCACCCCTACACCAAGGCGCTGTTCTCGGCTATCCCGATTCCCGATCCCGACGTCAAGATTAACCGTATCATCCTCAAGGGCAGCTTGCCCTCTCCTGCAAATCCGCCCGCCGGATGCAAGTTCCACACCCGCTGCGAGAAGTGCATGGACATCTGCCGCTGTGCCGTTCCTGAGTGGAGCGAGGTAGAGCCGGGTCACTGGTGCGCCTGCCATCTGTACAATAATCCCGAGCAGCAGGCCAGAGCCGAGGAAGCCCTGAAGGAAGCGAAAGCAAACGGTACCTGCAATGAAAAGAAAGACGAAGCGAACCTATGACGATGACGATGGGCGTACCATTGCGCCCATGAACATCGAGGGTATGCCTTGGTATAAGCCTGAGGCGCCCGATCGTCCGGCGGACGGCAGAGAGCCGAAGCCGATGACGAAGGAGGAAGCGAGAATGTATACGCTTGCCGCCGTGAAAGCGGGGCTGACCATAGCGTCGGTCTTCGGCATTGCGATATATCTTTTCTTGCTCTTCTGCGATAAAATCTGGTTTGCGTAAGTAAAATGAACACCGCCATCCGAATGGATGGCGGTGTTTTCATATTGTTGCTGCATCGCTGCGGTATTGGCTGGGCGTTTTCCCGCAATGCATTTTAAAGGCGCTGTTGAATGTGGATAAGCTTGAAAATCCGCTCTCAAGCGCGATGTCGACGACTGCGCGCCCGGTGGTTATCAGCAGCATACAGGCGTTGCTGATCCGCAGCCGCTCGATATATTCTGAGCAGGTTATACCGTGTGTCTGAGAAAACAGCGACGAAAAATACGTGCGGCTCATGTGACATGCGGAGCATATCTCGTCAATTCCGAGCGGCTCCCGGAAGCGCGCATTTATCAGCCGCAGCCCCGGCTCCAGCTTGGCGAAATTTTTCAGCAGCGCGGGATTGCCGAATCGACCGTCGCCGTGTCCGGCGCGGTATATTATTGCGAGTATCTCCGAGAGTCTTGCGTACATCATTAGCTGACAGCCCGGCTTTTTGTCCCGCCATTCGCGCTCTATGTCCGAAAACAGCCCGGATATCCGCGCAAATTCGTCTGCGTTTATACCGGCAAGCTTCGAAGGCTCCGGGCCGACGGGGTAGAACGGGCGCAGAAACTCCCATTTCATCATGCCCTCGCGGTCGAAAAGGTTCGGGTGGAACAGTATTATAAGCATTTCAAGCAAGCTGTCGGTAACGGCGATGTGGTGGTCAAGCTCGTTTATGAGATATAGCTGCCCGGGTTCGAGCCGGTATTCACGCCCGGCGATATAATTTATTCCGCTGCCGCCGAGAACAAGGTCAAGTTCAAGATATTCGTGCCAGTGCAGAAACTGCGGTGTACGGTTCGTACCCTTGGCGCGCATAAATTCAAAAGGAAACTCCGGCAGTGTGTCGGGTTCGTATTTAATAACGCCAATGCTCATTCTTTTGTTCTCCGGGGTATTACGGAACAATTATACCTCATCGGGTGCGGATTTATCAATAGCCGGCCAGAGGGAAGTCAAAAATCATAAAAAGCCGCAATAAAATCAAAGCGGCTCGTTAGCGGACGATTTGACCTGTATATATAATAGGAACAACACGGTATCGACCGGCTGCCAGAGCGCCCGGCTCGATACGAAACACAGAAATATTTTCAAGGAGGCTGCTGCAATGCCTGACAGCGCGATGAAAGTACGTCTTAATGTAAAACCCTGATGGGATTTCTCAAGCACACCGCTTTCTGGGAGGGACCGTGCAGAGGCGGTGCCCGCGAGGACATGACTCCCGAAGCCGAAAACGCCAGATGCGACATGCTGTTTGAAAAATACTGCAAGTCGCTGGAGGATATGCCGGCAGAGATAAATATCCTTGAGCCGCTGGCCGTGCCGTATTATGAGAATTTCATGCTGACCGAGGAGCAGGAAGCAGAGATACGCCGGGAGCTTGCCGATGTTGACTATATAATGGTTATGAATCAGCGCATACCGAAAATAGAGCGCTTCAAAAAGCCCATTATCTCTTATACCCACACCTTCAGCGCCGCCGACACCTGCGCCTATCTGCGCAGCATCGGCATGGAAGCGTACTATCCGATAGACCGCGGGGAGCTTGTTGACCTGCTGCACCTGCTGTGGGTCAGAAACGAAGTTGCCAACACCCGTGCGCTCATTCTGACCGCTGGTGAACAGCCGACATGGGGACTGCTCAGCAATATCCGCGACCTTGAAGGTGTGCGCAGCCGGTTTGGCTTTGAGGTCATAAAAAAGCCGTTTACGGACATATTCCCCGTTATGGACGATATCGACCCCGACGCCGCGCTTGCCCTTGCCGAGAAGCTTTATAACGGCGCGCATGAGTCGCGCGTACGCCTTGAGTGGCTCAGCTCCGACCTGAGCTATTATCTCGCGTCGCGGGCAATGATGGATAAGTACCGATGCAATGCATTTTCAACGGCTTGTGTCGAGCTGTGCCGCTCACGCATCCCGCAGAACAGGAAGTTCGTTCCGTGTATCACGCATAGCCTGAACAAGGACAGCGGTATTCCGAGCGCCTGCGAGGAGGACATGAACGCCATGCTTGCCATGACGATCCTGATGTATACCGCGCAGCGCCCCGCGTTCATGGGCAACCCCCTGTATGAATCCGACGAGCTGATGAGCATACACCACTCCGTCCCCTGTCTGAAGATGAACGGTTTTGACAAACCCTCGCTCTATTATAGCATATACAGCTTCACAGGTCAGGGCTTTGGCGGAAAGATACAGATAGACTTTGCGCAGAATGCGGAGGACGAGGTCACGCTCGCGCGCTTTGACCCCACCGGCACCCGTATGCTCGTTAAGACCGGCAAGGTTCTGCGCACGGAATACAGGGATTACTATTGCAGCCCGTTCTATTATCTGCAGATGGACGATGTCCGCGTCTACCTGCATAAGATGATGGAGTTCGGCCATCATCAGGCGCTCGTGTTCGGCAATCAGATAGAAAAGCTCAGACAGCTTTCGCAGATGATGGGCTTTACGCTTGTGGAGGGATGATCTACCTCAACAATTCCGCAACCAGCTTGCCGAATGGGGCGTGGACGCCGCAGTTTTTACCGGGCACAAGGCACTGTTCGGGCCGACCGGTACAGGCGGGTTTTATCTGCGCGGCGGACTGGAGCTTGAATGCCCGAAATGGGGCGGAACCGGAAGAAACGGCGGCAGCGTATTCCCGACGGAGCCGCTGGACGCAGAGCTGGCAGAGCGGCTTGAGCCGCTGGGCAAGACGATGCTGCTGAGCCGGCTTGCCCGCCCGTTTCTCACCGTGCGCGCCGAGCGCTTGATAATCCGCGGCATATTCGGCGACAGCTTTATTCGCGTCGGCGTACCGGAGCGCGACGCACCGGAAGTAAAAATGCTTGAAGAGTATATAAACGCGCAGGCATAAGAAAACACCGTTTCGGAGAGACCTCCGAAACGGTGTTTTGCTTATATTATCATCTTATTCGGCGTAGTTGGAGAAGTAGTTCTGCACGACGATTATCGGCGTGCCCTTGTCTCCGCTGCCGCTGGTCAGGTCGCAGAGAGAACCGATGAGGTCGGTCAGGCGGCGCGGCGTCGTGCCTTCGGAGGCCATATTGCCCTTGAGGTCGGCGTCCTTCTTGCGGATGGACTCCTGAATCGCGGCCTTCAGCTCGTCGCCGGAGAGTCCGGCAAAGTCGTTGTCGGCGAGATACTTCAGCTTCAGCTCGTTCGGCAGACCGACGAGACCGGAGGTGAAACCGGGGCTGACGACGGGGTCGGCCAACTCCCAGATCTTGCCCATGGGGTCCTTGAACGCGCCGTCGCCATAGACCATGGCTTCGACCTTGACGCCCGTGCGCTCAAGCAGCGCCGCCTGAATACCCTCGGCGACCTCCTGCGCGTTCTTCGGGAAGAGCTTGACTTTGCCCTCAGAGGCCTTGTTGGAGCCGAGCAGACCGTACTGGCACCAGCCGCTGCCGTTCACGGGGGCGTTGAGAATGTCGCACAGAGTCAAAACGGTCTTGCCGCCCGCGGCCTTGATGCGGCGGCGGGAGCGCTCGCGGCTGTGTATATCGCAGCAGATGACGTTTTCGGTGTACTTGACGATCGCTTCGGCGTGGTTTGCAAATACGATCTCTGCCTCGGCGCCCTCCTCGCGGATCACTGACTCGTAGTATGCCACGTAGTCAACACCGGTGAAGGGGTGTTTGATATAGCCGAAGAGGCGGCGGTAATCGTCAAGGCTGAGGACATCGGTGTAGGGGTTCACGCCGCTGTCGTCGAGCGTGTCCTCGTCAAAGAGATGGTTGCCGACCTCGTCGGAGGGGTAGGACAGCATGAGCACGACTTTCTTGCAGCCGCGCGCGATGCCGCGCAGGCAAATTGCAAAGCGGTTGCGGGAAAGAATCGGGAACACAACGCCGACAGTGCCGCCGCCGAGCTTGGCTTTGACGTCGGCCGCGATATCGTCAACGCTGGCGTAGTTGCCGTCGGCGCGCGCAACAACGGATTCGGTAACGGAAACGACATCTCGCTCGCGCAGCTTGAAGCCGTCCTCGGCCATCGCGGCCACGACGGAATCCGCAACTATCTTAACTATATCGTCACCCTCGCGCACGATGGGGGCACGTACTCCTCTTGAAATAACTCCGGACATTGAAAGCCTCCTGAATGGAATAAGTTTTTTACCCAAAAATAATACACTTTTTTGGGAGCTAAGTCAACAAAATCACGCTTTTTTCGTTTGCTCTTGCAAAGGGGCGGATTAGAATATATAATGTATTCGTCAAAAAGCTACGGAGGTTCTGCATGAAAAATCAAAAGATTCTTATTCTCGACTTCGGCGGACAGTATAACCAGCTCATCGCCCGCCGTGTCCGTGAGTGCAACGTCTACTGCGAGGTAAAGCCCTTCGGCACGTCTCTGGAAGAGATAAAAGCCTTTGATCCGATCGGCATCATTTTCACCGGCGGCCCGAACAGCGTCTATGAGGCCGGTTCGCCCCATGTGGATACCGGGGTGTACAGCCTCGGTCTGCCCATTCTGGGCATATGCTACGGCTGCCAGCTCCTCGCACATGAGCTGGGCGGCAGAGTCACCGCCGCGCAGGATGATTCCGCGCGCGAATACGGCAAGACGGAGACCTATTTTGATACCTCATGCAAGCTTTTCAAGAATATTCCCGCCGAAAGCATAACGTGGATGAGCCACGGTGACTATATGGCGCAGATTCCGCAGGGCTTCCGCCTTGTCGCTCATTCCGCCGCCTGCCCGACCGTCGGCATCTGCGACGAGGAGCGCGGCTTCTACGGGGTGCAGTTCCATCCTGAAGTCAACCACACAGAGTATGGCCGCGAGATGCTGCACAACTTCCTCTATGAGGTCTGCGGCGCGTTCGGCGACTGGACGATGGCGGATTACAAGCGCCGCGCTATCGAGGAGATCCGCGCAAAGGTCGGCGACGGGAAAGTGCTGCTCGCGCTCTCCGGCGGCGTCGATTCCTCCGTGGCCGCTGCGCTGCTGGCCGAGGCTGTCGGCAGCCAGCTCACCTGCGTGTTCGTTGACCATGGCCTGATGCGCAAAAACGAGGGCGACGAGGTGGAGGCTGCGTTCGCAAAGTGGGATATAAATTTCATCCGTGTGGATGCGGAAGAGCGGTTCCTGACGGCGCTGAAGGGCGTCGTGGAGCCGGAAGCCAAGCGCAAGATCATCGGCGAGGAGTTCATCCGCGTGTTCGAGATCGAGGGCAAGAAGATCGGCAGCGTCGATTATCTTGTTCAGGGCACCATTTACCCCGACGTTATCGAGTCCGGCAAGGGCGACGCCGCGGTCATCAAGAGCCATCATAATGTCGGCGGCCTGCCCGATTATGTGGATTTCAAGGAGATAATCGAGCCGCTCCGTATGCTGTTCAAGGATGAGGTGCGCGCGCTCGGCCGCGAGCTTGGACTGGCGGAAACGCTTGTCCAGCGCCAGCCGTTCCCCGGCCCCGGCCTCGGCATCCGCGTCATTGGCGAGGTCACGAAAGAGAAGCTGGACATTCTCAGAGAAGCGGACTACATTTTCCGCGACGAGATAGCGAAGGCCGGGCTGCAGAACACCATGAGCCAGTATTTCGCGGCGCTCACGAATATGCGCTCCGTCGGCGTCATGGGCGACGGCCGCACCTATGATTACGCGCTGGCGCTGCGGTCGGTGTCCACCTCGGACTTTATGACCGCGGATTGGGTGCGCATTCCGTACGAGGTACTGGATAAGGTGTCCGTGCGCATCGTCAACGAGGTTCGCGGCATAAACCGTATTCTCTACGATGTCACCTCCAAGCCCCCCGCAACGATAGAGTGGGAGTGAGTTTTTGAAACTCCGAACCCGTTGCGGCACAACGATTTTGCGGTTTTATATCTCTCTTTTGATAACGATTTGATAACGCTCCCCATAGGCCGTATCATTCTGTATC